>VTLG01001778.1_pt1 | contig 33330 bp, 45 predicted proteins | sample 4694571 | NCBI WGS metagenome assembly VTLG01 (sample SAMN12604809, study PRJNA352737) | marine metagenome | biome: ENVO:00000447; feature: ENVO:00000209|ENVO:00000569|ENVO:01000036; material: ENVO:00002151; isolation source: viral sequences binned using virsorter ...
ATACCTACACCAGGGGGCTATACCTCACATCTCCTGAGTGATGTCGTTAATCTGACACAGGCATATATCACCCACACTTACTGGGATGATGATGATGATCGACTCGCATTCCGTAACGGAGTATTAGAAATTAGTAGCGGTGAGTTTCTCGAACACAACCCTGAATACTTTCTAACATGGGGATTAGATTTTGATTATGAACCTAACGCAGATCCCGGACCTATCATCGACTGGTTGAAGCGTACACAGTTCGGAGATGAAGAAAGACTCCAAGTACTTCGAGCTTGGTTAAAAGCCTGCCTAGTCGGACAAGGGCACGAATTACAACGCTTCTTAGAAGTCATTGGGCCAGGTGGTAGAGGTAAATCAACATTCGCCAATCTCTGCTGTGCTCTCGTCGGAAATGGTAATTATGGCAGTACCACACTAAACCAGCTAGAGCAAAGTCGTTTCGAAGTTGCATCAATAAAAGGTAAACGCCTAACTCTAATTAATGATTCAGAACGATATGGAGGATCAGCTCAGATCTTTAAAGCGTTAACAGGAGGAGACAATCTACGCTTCGAAGAAAAAAATAAAAACGTAGGAGAACCTTTTGTCTATACAGGCATGGTCATGGTCTGTGCAAACGAACCAATCCAAACAACAGACAATACATCTGGCTTAACAAGACGCCGCCTAACTGTCGAGTTTAACCGCCCATTATGGGATAAAAATTCGGAAGCGAAAGAGATGATCAAACTTGAAAATGGGGTTGTAAAAGGGTTATGGAAGAATTATTTACCTGGATTAGTCAATTGGGTTCTCGAAATGAAGACCGAAGAAATGCGTGAATATCTCCTTGATACTTACGAGAAAGTTCACTCATTAAAAAGAGTTCGTAATGAAATTCTTCTCAATAGTAATAACTTAATTGAATGGCTACAGTCTGAAGTAATTCATGAACCTGATATCGTCTCATCTGTAGGTAAAAAAATTCCGGCTGCAAAAGATGCAAAAGAACGTTACTGCAATAGTAATTTTCACCTATATGCCAGCTACTGCTCCTACTGTGAGGATACGGGCTCAAAACCAGTAGGTCAAAAAAGATTTATTGCACTACTTTTAGATTGCTGTAAAAATCAATTAGATATGAAAAATATACGTCATTTTACCAAGCAGGGCAGGCCTTTTATCAAAGGATTAGCCGTTAGAAAATCTGATCAAAAACACGAAGATTCTCCAACTATACTGCCAGAAAATAAATTGGCATAGCGAAAGCCCTTCCTACATCTGGGTTTTTCAATGTTAGGGTACAAATGACTTAACACTTCTTTGATCAAAGAAACAATGATTAAACCTATTCTTATTGCCGCCGCTGCTTCATTAGCGGCTCCTGCTGCTTTTGCTGGTGGATTCTATATCAACACTGAAGCTAACTCCAGTTTTACTGGGGCGGATTATTCTGCAACCACAACCGACATTCATATCGGCTACGAAGGTGGTACTGATACATTCGATTACTACGTACAGGGTGGTCCCGCTATCGTCGCTACTGACGGAGCTGATTCAGACACCAGAATCTCTGGCAAAGTCGGAGCTAACATCGCTGCTACCGAGAAACTCGATTTCTATGGAGAACTCGCTGTTATCACTGCTGATGATTCTGATGATGACAAGTCTTGGGCTACTAAGTTAGGAGCTAAGTACAGTTTCTAAATCTTAAAATTTTAAAACCCTTGCAATAGCAGGGGTTTTTTTAATGTCTTGAAATTGACATAGGTAAAAGTACCTAAACTTAACAAAACTCAATGTAATATACAGGTATCAATTCCTATACTACAAATGACAGTTACAACCGAATCCGGCGGTCGCCAAAATATGTTCGCAAAAGAGCCCCAAGTTGCAGTCATGGAAGGAGAAGCCTCCTATGTTGAAGCAGCTGAAAAAGCTAATGGTCGTTGGGCCATGATTGGATTTGTTGCAGCTCTAGGAGCTTATGTAACAACAGGACAAATTATTCCAGGAATCCTATAAGATGGCATTGGACGTAAGTCTGCATGATTTACCCCACTGGTGGTTCGGTGGGGTTTTTTCATTATGAGTTATCAAGCGCTTCCAAAAAGTCTGCATATAAAAAATAGCCCTATCGCAGGTCAAGGACTCTTTGCAAAAGAAAATATCCCTGCTGGAACCTACTTAGGTATGTCCCACCTAATAATGAACGACATAATATATCGAACACCTCTAGGTGGGTTTATAAATCACTCTGATAACCCTAATTGCATTAAATATCACGAAGATGGATTCTATTTTATAAAAACCAAAGATGATATAAAAGCTAATGAAGAGCTATTTCTAAAATATACCTTTTACAAGGTTAACTAGATGGTAGAGTTGGCTTATTAGCTACTAAGAAAGCAGTGAAATCTGTCTTAACTTGAGAAGTCCAAGCTGCATTACAAATCGCCTTTACATCGGCGTCTTCTCCACTGATGTCAGTATCTACAAGAGTATCCTTATCAGCTCCTGTACCACCTTTTAGTGTTCCTGGTGTAATAACTTTACGATGAAAACTTCTTGTAAGTTCTTTACCATCTTCTTTGATAATAGTGGCATTTCTTACTTGAATGTTCCATTTTCCGACAACTTCAATTTTGTCGTTTTCAGCTGTTTTTGTGATTGCCATTAGGAAAATCCTCCGAATTAAACAGGTTTAGGCAATAACTACTTTATTCGTACTAAATTTATAGATGTGCTAACGGTCTAATTAAGTTGGATAATGTCCATGATTATGAGGCAGTAACATAACTAAAAGTAGCTGCAAAATGTCCACTATTTAAATGTGAATATTCTAAATTAGCTGTCGCTGCTTCTGGAAAATTCCTATAAAAAGCTATTGAATTAGTTCCACTTTGCCCTATTCTTCCAATTACTCCCATACAAGTACTACCCAAATCTGGGGTTCCATTAGCACTGCAGCTGAAATATGTTTCATGAGCGGTTTCAAAAGCAAAAGGTAATCCAGCTATTTGAAAATGAGTACTTGATGAGGTATCGCTGAAACTATATACGTAAAAATAACAAGTAACTAATTGACCAATTTTTACATACCATTGAGTTTGATATGCAGTAAATGTGCCAGAACTTATCGTTGGAGTCCAAGTGCCTTCTTCGTAGTCATTTAAAGAATTGGCTTCTGCAGTGTCACCTTTAAAAGCTAAGCCATAATTTGTGAACCGAGCTATTTCTTCAATAGAACCGCCACCTTGATTCTTGAATATATGATGTCTGTGTGTAGAAGGAGCATCAGCTACATAATACATATGACCATCAGTTTCATGCTTAATATATGAATAATCTCCTCCTCCGAAATCACCATCAGAATCGCCATCGAAATAGATAGTAGCACCACCAGCATCTGTGGATCCTAGCTGAATAGTTGCGTGTCCAGACTTTACTACTTCAAATCCAGTGGCAATAGTACTGAAGGTTTTAACGTTATTGTGATAGAGTTCTACGGCTGAGTCTGCAACAATTTTAACTCCTTCTTCTCCAGTTTTTGGTCGTATAAGAATAGTTTTATCCGTAGGAGATTCTATGTAATTTATACCTCCTGAATGGTACATGATTAAATCCCCATCAGCACCAGCAATAAACTTACCGCCATCTGGTACTTTTACGTCATGGTTAAAGATTGCAGTACCAGCATCGGAAGCATCTATAGTTAAAGCAGTAGTATCAAGAGCAGAGGCATCAGAAGTTCTAAAAATTATATCTTGATCAACTGTATTGTGATCTATATAAGCAGAACCAGACGGACTAAATAAGAGTTGGTTTTCTTTAAATAGAGAGCCATTAGAATTTACAGCAATTTCAGTTACATATAGCTTTCCTGTAGAAGAGTTAAATGTAAGATTTGATCCTGTTTCTAAAGCCCTGTTTCCTGTTGCACTACCTGCATAAACCACATAGCAACTCGTGTCAGATGATTCGTCTACAAGGGTTACAGTTGATGCTACTGATGCTGTACCTGTTAAATCTCCAGTGACGTTAGCAACAAACGCATTTGCTGACTTATCCCATAAACCATTGCTACTATCTCCAGTAAAGGTTACATCTCCTGTAAAAGTACCTCCAGCAAGAGGCATCTTTGTTGAGTCAGTCGCACTATCAGTAGCCCACCCTAGTACCCCTGAGCCATTAGTTTTAAGGATTTGATTTGCTGAGCCGTCTGCTGCAGGAAGGGTCCAAACTAAATTACTACTTACAGTCGTGGGAGCTTGTATACCTACATAATGTGAGCCGTCTGCATCTGTTAATCTAATGTCCGCTGGGAAAGAAAAATCTCCACTCGTTGCAATCTTAGTAGGCGTAACAGAACCATCAGACGGTGCATTCATGTCTGAAGTGTCACCCTGGATCATCGCCCAGAAATCTAATCCCGCTGCTGGAGCAGTGGTAAAGGTAACTTGGGCATCCGCTACTGTAAAATCTGTTCCTGGTTTCTGTAAGATACCTCCAAGGACTATCCAAAGCTGATTAACCTGTGCAGGAGGAGTCGCCGACCCACCGATATTTAAATTAAAAGCAGTTGTACTTCCGTTAAAACTACTTGATATATCGTCGTAGATTCGATTTTGTCCACGGACAAGTTGTCTTCCAATGTATGCCATTTAGCTATCAAACAGAGATGATACTTACCCTTTGCAGAGCTTTCTACTCATTGTAAGATCACTAACCCGTTGAATTATGCGCTTTCTAATGCAGCTACTTTAGTCTTCAAAGTATTTACTTCAGTAGATAACTCTTTAACAGCATTTATAAGTACAGGAATCAAACGCTCATAAGATAAATTGTACTTAGATTTATGTCTTACAGCAGGATCTGGTGTGTCATCAAACTGCAAAAGAGATGTTGAATTCTTGGCAACACTACAATCAAGTAAAGACTGCTCTAAATCTTGAGCAACTAATCCATACATCACAGGATCATTATCTTTATCAAGATGCTTATATCTATATGAAATTGGCTTTAGCTTATTTACTAGATTCAAACCAAGAGTTAAATCCGTAATATCTTTCTTATAGTCACGGTCAGATGGTAAATTATTACCATTAGAAGCGATTGAACCTACAGAGCCACCATCATATAAAAAGTTGACTATCGTCCCATGACCACTATTTCTTCCAAAATAGCAAGCAGTATTATTTGATCTCACCTGCATAATGTAATAACCGCCATAAACCTCAGTTCCGGTTTCACCTCCATCTCCTATATTTCCTGGAGTTTTATTTATTACTAAGTTCCCGCTCTTTCTAAAGGTATAAATATCTGAAAGAGTTCCTGAATCATCATTAGCAAAAGTTATATCATGGTCATCATGATTACAATTAATTCTCCAAGTATCACCATTATCATCCCCTTCATCCGCTATTAAATGTATACCAGCAGATTCACCTTCAGAACCGTGAACTTTAATACCTTCGGCGTAAGTGGAAAGTTTCTTTGCTCCGTCGTAATATACTCTCACTTCGGCATCTTTCCTACCCTCAACTAGCCAATGCTGTTGTCCATCTAAAAGTCCAAATTCATTTGCATTAGCACCATATACAAATCCAACAGTACCTGCTGAATTATCGAATTGTGCCATTACATTTGTATCTGCTGTGTCGTAAATATTTACTCCATGAGTAGCTGTTTGGAATTTTTTACTATTGTTGTGATAGAGTTCTACGGCTCCATTACCAGTAGCTTTAAGATTCGTTTCCCAAGAACCACTAGTATAATTTCGTATTAGTAAAGTGCCGTCAGTATTTGCGTTGAAGTCCCACTTATCTGCATTATCATCACCTTCATCACCGTATAACCTTATTATTCCTCCACCACCTTCTGGTCCATAAACATAAATACCATTAGACCATGTTTCAAAAGATTTAAAGTTGTCGTGATAAAGTTCTACTTGCCCATCATTGGCACAAGCAATCATTTTCTCAGCACCGTGTCTTATTTCTAAGTTTCCACTAGAAGCATCAATAACATTTAATGTTCCATCATGGTAGATTTGTAGATCAGTACCAGCTCCACACATCAATTTACCATTATCATTTGGCAACCAAGCATTTCCAGATGCAGTTATTCTGAAATTTTCTGCTGGAGTACTACCAGTGTAAAATCTTAAATCTGATGTACCACTGCCTTCTGAGTTTTGGATTTTAGCAGCTTTATTATTAAAACCATTATCTAGTTCTAGTTGGTTTCCTGCTTTGATTTTAGGAATACCACTTATCTCTACACCACCACTTGTTGTCTCAAATTTCTTAACATTATTATGGTAGAGTTCTACGGCTCCATTGCCTATGAAATTAGCATGAGTTTCGTCTCTAGCTTGATTCTTAAATGTTATTGTACCGCTACTAATAATAATATCTCCAGTACCTTCATCAGCTATGTATGAATTAGAGCCATCATGGTAGATGCGTAGATCTGAACCCGTCCCAAAATCTATTCGCTTACTATCTGCTAAATGGAGACCAGTACTTGTAGTTTTAGTTTGAAGAGTACCATCATAATAAAGCTCTACGGCGCCATCTGCCGCCGCTTTTAAAAGATCCTCAGTACCACCTGCATTACTAACAATTAAATAATTTGTATGCATGTACAAATTACCCGTACCCGCGTCCTTTATATAGGAATGGCTACCCGAATGATATAGTTCAAGATCTCCGCCAGTTCCAAACTTAGCTCGTGCATTATCGTTAAAGATAAGAGCATCAGCTGACTTATCCCAAGTAACGTTATAACTCGCACCAGTAAATTGAACATCACCATTAAAAGCTGAAGCCCCTGTCACGGAGAGGGGATTACTTGGTGAGCTATCGCCTATACCTACATTGCCCGCTGTGTAATAAACATTGCTACCACTAGTCACCCATTGCCCAGCTGGATCAGCTATCCAGGAAAGAGTTCCACTACCATCCGTAGCTAATACGTAATTTGCGCTACCATCTGCTGCCGGTAATGTCCAAGTAACACTACTAGAAACAGTACCTGGAGCCCTAAAAGCTACATAATGACTCGAGTCAGAGTCTGCAAAACGCAGAGCCTTTTGCGCGTCGAGTTGAACATTATCCTTGATATTGTCAAGTAATTGGGCTTTTGTTTGTGACATCTACCGTCTAAACTTTAGTCTATATATTCAATTTTACGCTTACAAAATCTAGTCTTTACCTTAATAAGCTCGGACTAACTCCAAATTCTTCATACCCATAAGGTGCAATCTCTGAACCATCAGTGAATTCCCCTTGGCTATACATACTTCCTGTAGGTATATCAGTTCCTGATTGACTATAAGAAGACGAACCACTCCGATATGTTTTCCATTTAGAAGCTTTATCTTTAGCCTCGTCCCAACCTCCGTTGGCCATTACTGCTGGGAAATCATTATCACCCATTAGCCTAATTGACTTAGAAAATTATCAACCCTATCCCCTATCCCCTGAGAAGCAGCATTCATGGGATTAGTTTTCTGAGCGGCGGCCTTATTCGCTTGTGCATAAGGTGCACTAACTGCCTGACCTTGAGTTGCATATCCACCAGGTAACTTCGATTGGCGACGAGGATCACCTAAATCAGTCATATCAAACCCAGATGGATCAAATCCTTCGCCGTTCATTACTTTATTGACTATTTATACTAATTATAAATTAGAGATACTTCCTATTTTTTAATTAAAATCGGACTCCTTGAGGTAAGGCTGCCCCAGCAGCTCCACCTATCGCCCCTGTTGCCGAATCAGGTCGGAAAGCTGGATGAAGATTCTGAAGACCAGGAATCAATTGCCCTAATCCCTCAGATAATCCAAATTCAGGGAGAGCACCTCGTCTACCACGTTCTCTTGCCTCTTTCGCTGCATCAGTTGATAAAACATGACCTAAACCAGCACCTAATGCACCACCAACTAAACCACCTTTACCGGCACCCCAACCTGTTAAATGCCCAAGCGCACCACCGCCTGCCGCACCTAAACCGCCTCCTAATATGGTAGGAAGCCTATCTTTAATATAGTAATTCAAAAACTGACCACCAGGATCATTGGGATCATCCTTAAGGATATTTTGTCGATTACCCTCAGCAGCACCTAATGCACCGCCTACTAGACCACCTGCGGCCCATCCTGGTATAGCCATTTTAGTTAAATCTTTTGTTATGTACTTTCTATAATATTATCATCGGGAAATAGTGAATAAGATGACAATCTTACCGCATGGGACAACAATAGAAATCTTTGAAAATAGAGGCCATAAAGAACATTTAGTCTGCTGCCCAGGAGGAGGTGTGTGCCGCTACGCCAAAGATGCATATCAAGCTAAATCATTTGCAGATCTCTACGAAGAATTATTTAAGTACCATTGAGGTTAGATATTTGAGTGTCATATGAATTCCAACCGGAATTTACAGGCAAGTACCTAACCCAAAATCCAAATTTCTTCAAAAAAGAAGCTAACAACCTCAAAAATAGGTAGGGGGAGGGGTCTTTCTTAATACCCAGTTTCTTAAAACCCTTTCCACCGCAATTATTTTGCTATGGACACCCAAAATTAAAAAAATAAAGGGTGTTTTACTTAAGTATGTATATGTTGTGGTTAGGTATAAGAGTGTATATATAGTATTTACAGGCAAGTACCTAACCTCATACTGACTAGAAGTAAATAAAATAGGGGAAAAAAGTTACAATTTGGCTGTCAACGGTTTTTCTTGCTATAACTGAGACCTCAGCTATTCAAAGCCAATTACCCTACCTATGGCAAGTATTGAATCACCATTTCTAGCTAAAGACTTAACCGCAAAAGACCAAATAGCTTTCGCTATAGCCTTTCAAGCAGCTATTAAAGAGATAGGAAAAGAGCAGTGTTGGTGTCTAAAAGAATATAATTCGTTGGCTCTCCAGGGTTTCAAAACGACTAAAGTACATATACCACTATATAAAAATAAAGATGCAAGGCCCCTGTTGCTTGCAATGATAGGAAGTTTCTATGAAGGAACAAAACCAATAATTGTCCGTCGCTCAATCTGCAAATCTAAATACTGCATTAATCCAACTCATTACTATTGGGGAACAAGAAGTGATGTTGCATATGAAGAAGCAAAACGAAGTAAAAAAGACATTAATAAAGACTTAATAACTAAATTAAGAAGTGAAAAAGAGGAGGGAATAAGTAATAAAGAGTTATCTAAAGTCTATAAAGTCCCCTATCATACTGTCAGACGGATCTGCAATAATATAATTTATGAAGAAGTTGCTGGGGATCTTAAATCTGATAGCTTTAAAGAAGTTTGGGAGAATTTTCTAGTAACCTGTAAAGAATTGGTTCAAGCCCACCCTATCGAAACTCAAGAATTTAGACGTACTTATCTTATGAATGAAAGCAAAACATGCCCTTGGCATAAACCAGGAGAAGATGAACACAAAGGAAACTTTGGTTTAATGGGTGAGTGCCTGGACTGTATGAAAGAAATAAAAAAAGGGCGATGCACAGTAGACGTCACTAACTTTGACTTCAGAACTTTCTACTGGCAAGCAAAAACCTTCTGGGATCAAGTTGACATAAAAGGTCCTGATGACTGTTGGAAATGGCAAGGCGCCACTAGAAAACATGGTACTGAGTCAACTGCTTATTTCCCTTCACCCTTCCATGCAGCTAAAACTCAATCAGCTTCAAGGGTAGCTTTTTGGCTAAGTAGAGGCTATACAGGTAAATATAGGATTTTTAGCAGACCAACATGTGTTGCTTTCTGCTGCAACCCTACACACCTTACAATCAGAGAACTGAAAAACTGCGAGCACCCAAATGAAATTGAGAGAATCAGACTCACTCACGGAAACATCTTTAAACACCACAAAGAGAGGGCGAATAACATGCAAAGAAAGCTCGATAGAGCCAAGTAATTATCATTTAGCAGAGCGTCAATATGCCGCATTAGTATGCATTAATGGAAGGTCAACTTGGTCTGCTTGGTTTAATACAAAAAAAGAAGCTGAAGCTGTAAAACCTTTATTAGAAGAAGCAATGGATTATCATTCCTACACTGACATCATGGCAAACGAGAGTACAGGTAAAGAAGGAGTTAAGCTTATGGCTGAACGAGTTAGAATAATGAATGAAAGATATAAAAAATCCGGCAGAGATGATCCTGAACATCCCATGCATGGATTATTTACTGGCTTAAAAGCAGAATATGAGCAGGTATCTAACGACAATTCCGAGTAATACAGGTTTTTATAACCTAGGAACAGTACAGTCATATCCTACAGGAGGAGCAGGACCAACTGCTTATGGGCCTACATCATATTATGGTTCAGATCCACGACCAGCAGAAAATGGAGATAATCTCAATAACCCTATTGATTTAGGAGATTTTTCATCTGTATTTCGTTCATTTTCTATAAAGAATTCACATGGTGGATTATCTCGTAAGCAGACTACTTTTTATAAAATAAAATTAATTGAGCCAAGATCTGTTCAATTTACACAAGATCAATCTCAATTCTCATACGAGAGAAACACTAATAAAAATACATTACTTGCATTTTATCGAATAACTGAAGATAAAAGACGAGAAGAATTACCTATCAATGATGATGGTTATGTATATAACGAAGGAGCAATTGATTACCTAGATGATGACGTTGAGATTGGAACAGATGATTATCCAATTACTAAACTATATCCAGGTGAGTACTTATTTTTAATTACAAATGATATTAGATACTTAGAAACCACTTATGCAATAAGCATAAATGTAAACGTTTTAGATTGGGGCCTAGTCAAAGATGACTTCGACCTCGCACTAAATTGGGGTTTAGTAACCCAAGATTACGTTGATATGTTAGATTTTGGAGCCGTAGACGAATAATTAACCGACAGGTATTTGCCTAGGGGGTGAATCATCTATTTCAACTTTATCGCTCCTTTCTTTCCATTTATCTATAATTGGATACCAATCACGTCCTCCATCTTTCCCCCAAGATGGCTCTACATAATCAGGATAAGAGAATTTCTCATTCTCTTTAGCTCTCTGTGCTAACCAATAAGCCTCTTGAGCTTTTTGAAGACGTGCCTCAGGACCAGTAATAGCTGTACCTTGAGCTGTAGCAGATAATTGACTGGGCCTAATTCTGGCTTGTCTACTACTACTACCTGCAACAGGTTTAGGAGCTAACGCACTAATAACAGCATTTGCTCCTGCTTGCGAGCCAAAACTAGGAGTTCCAGGGAAAGAAGTAGACTTATCTAATTGATTAGCTAACTCAGCTGATGCTAAATCAATACCAGCATGTGAGGCTCTTACGTTTCCAGGAGTTTCCCCAGCATCCCATCTTCTTTTTTCAATAGCCTCTTCACGAGCATCTAAACGCCTTAAATAATCCGTTGCATCTTGATACGTCTCCCGAGGAGTCACATCCTGCACAATCTGTGGAGGAGGCGGCGGGGGCGGCATTATAATTGTTGGAGGTGGAGGTGGCGGAGGTGACTTCTTCCCCATTGTTTATTTAAGCTTAATCTCTATACTGATTCTATCTGTCACAAACCCGTGTAAATGCTGAACGCCAATAACACCAACAGGGAGAAGAGCCAAAATCAAGAGCAACTCAGCATAGGTGATAGGGCGACGCATGACAAAAAATATCCTTTCCTTTCAGAGTTTAGCGACCTTATATCAGAATTGTCCATAGAGAGACTCCTAGAATTAATGACTCAGCAACAAAAAATGTTTGCAAAAGCAATATGGGAAGCTGAAAATTATGGGGGATCTGAAGAAAAATGTGAAAAGAGGCTTAGAGAAATACATGGCCCCAAATGGTATCAGATCACCTCAATAAAAGAGAATATGGAGGATATACGTGGCTATTACGAATACGTTCTTCGAATTGATCATAAAAAACAGTGGGACGATCATAGATTTTGGGGTACTATTTCAGAAGATAAAGTCCTCGAATGACAGTTATAAAAAATGAGGACTGGATTGAAGCCTTAAATCAAACAGAATATGAACCTATAGAAGACAGTAATAACGTCTATCAAAGTTATCGATTCGCAGACCTGGATATAAATTCCATCACAGTCAAAAATTATAAAGATGTTTTAGTACCTTCATTAATTGAACAGATAGAAATTTTTATACCCCCTTCAGGTAGTTTTGAAAATCCTGATTTAAGACGTTACTTAGAACTTATATGCAGTTATGAGACTAGTACAACAGATTTAATGTTGGGTCTATCACTAGCTGATCAAATCCGACTAACGTTCAGTGATATGAGAACTAGCACTATCTGCGATCGTTATCCAGAGATAAACCTAGCAGAAAAACGCAGATATCGTTGCGTTGCAGAATATCTAATACGACAAGGAGAATTAACAAAATTAAGAGACGAAAATGGTAAATTAATCAAAAAAATAGGAAATATGCAAAAAGCTGTAGTCTTATATCAGCCACTTCCAAAATTATTAGAGACATTAAAACGCTCAGGGCTGGGTCATCTTATTAAATGTGTTCTTAAAGAAAAGGTTACTAGTAAGGAAAAAACTTGAAAAATACCTAGATTTAGGAGGGTTATTGTTTCTGTCAAATAGATAAAATCATGAGTCGACGGAACGAACTTCTAAAAAAGTTACTGCGTACTGTAACTAGTGAAGACGAAGCAAAACTCTTACAGCTGACTGTTGAGCGCATCTGTGCTGACATGTGCGAATTCTATACAGAGTTCTATAAAAAAGAAGGCCCTGGCGCCATGGTTTATGTGCCTGATGCACCAGAAAAGAAAAGTATGTTCTATTTAACCGTTGATCACCTAATAAATGCGCTTAATGACTTTAATAGTAGGGATATGGAAGGCGTTGCAGAGGTAATGCAGAAGGCAATATCGAGAGCTGAACAAGTAGATCCTGAAAAAGAATCACTCTTTATTATCCAAGATCAAAAGAAAATGCAGCTTATTCACTATAAACATGACAGTGAAGGAGCTAATTTCATCAAGATGATGTGAAGAAAAGAAAACTACGCTGGGCTGATTACAAGCTCGTTTTAGGACGTATAAATCATATTAATAAAGATTGGCTAACGCCAGCTGAGTATTTACCTTATATCTATGCTTTATTAGGCGATATTGACTTAGATCCTTGTTCCACACACTCTGCAAATGCTGAATTCTTACGAGCAAAGAAAATATACACCTTAGATGACGATGGCTTAAATATGCAAGATCCTTGGACAGGCAAGGTATATCTATTTCCTCCAACATTTGGCAGATGCTCTTTTAATAAAGAACGAGGAACATGGAGATGGAGCTTAAAAGCTGGTATTTCGTCAAAAGCACCATCAATTATATGGTTTAGACGATTAGTAAGAGAATGGAAGCTTAGAAACATACCAGAAGCTCTTTTCTATACAACTTATCCAGAAATGATGAGAATTTGTCCTGAAATGTGGGACTTTCCAGTATGTATACCTACTGATAGAGCAAATCTAATCCATGGAGGTGATTTATATACGCTCAAATCACCTTTATATTGGGGATATTTTATATATTTACCAAGTCTTGAATTTGGTTTTGATCAAACTGAACGATTTAAAGAGATATTTTCTAATCTAGGCAAAATCATCTGCTAAATTAAGATTTTAACGTATCATGATAAATATGACGGACACTCAACTCAAAATAGCAGCTGTCTGTGACGACATTAAAGAACTCTTGTTATATAAAAACAATAAATATGGTAATTCTGCACTTGAACCAGCCCGTATATTCAGCAAATCCAGTGCAGTAGAGCAATTATTAGTAAGAATCGACGATAAATTAAATAGAATCCAAAAAGGAGCAGGGTTGATTGGAGAAGACGAAGACGTCATAATGGACTTAATTGGTTATTTAGTACTGCTTAAAATAGGATTAAACCAGCAAAAAGATCTACAGAAAATCCTTCCTTCATGCAGTACGAAACCTTCCTAGAAAACTACACACCGGAACTTCAACTTATTGATGCACTGGACATGCTTAAACATTACGAACCGGACGCAGCGAAGATCCTAGACCGCTGGGCTTCTGAGTCCAATAACGAAAAAACTGACGCATCACTTCCCCAGAAGGATCCCAGTCGAGAAGTTTTTTCTCAAGATATTCAATTGCTTTCAACTGATTGGGAGCCCCAGTATAAGTCTCAGGGAGATTTAGTAGACATCTCTTCGCCCGACAACGATGAGGAACTAACGTGGGAATCTCTTTATCTGCAGCGTAATAGGTATCCAATTCGACACGACGTTTATCTATCATCAGATCACCCCCTGACATCCAGAGACGATTGATATAAGGACTCCACTCTTTAATAATTTTATTTTTACCAGCAGAACTATTTATTAATTCCAGTAAACGACAAGTCTTAAATGAAGTTATGCCGATACTGTGAGCAAAACTCAAGATAGAGGCCTTACGGTTCGTATTTAAGGGTACTAAAACGTAGTTAGCTACTAAATCAGAGAACTCTTTTAAATCTTCCTCTAATTGGAGGTCTATTTCTTCCTTTGTGGCTTTATCAATAGAGTTAAGCCATCTTTTACCCAGTTTTTTACTTCCATACCCAATTCTCCATATACTTTCCCCATAGTCCTTATAAGACGCATAACGCCCCATACCAATACAGGTACGAGGCACTGAATGAGCTTTTATTAAATTAATACCTTTTCTAGTTAAAAAAGGATGTTCCTTCCATCTAGTCTGAACTTTCTTTTTCTTATGGGACGACAACGCTACCGCTGTAACTAACACTAGAATAGCCGTCTAATTTAAGTAAAACAATATAATCCTTAGCGGCGTTTGTCACTGTCACTCCTACAACACCCTTACCTTTGCCATCTCTGGCAATATTCGCAAACTTTGAATAGCCAGCAGGCGCACTTCCTGCGGTATAAGAATCCTCCTGAAAGATCTCCATAGTGTTAATAGAACTACTACGATCAAGAGTAACCTTAATGTCTCCTGTACTTCCTGGGTTTACACGGAAGCCTCTAATAGCTTCACCTGGATTAGAAGCTGCTGTTGAGCCGAGATAGGTAACTTCAGACCCAGCATCAACGCTTTGTGTGTCTAAAGTACCTTCAATAGTGCGAGTAGCCATAGTATTTAAGAGATCTGTCCCACCGTGGAGATGTTGAATTTGATGTCGGCATCAATGCCGTGATCTTTCAGAATGTTGAAAAACATCTGTTTGTCTAAGGCTTTTTGGTGTAGCATTTCGACGAAAGCTTCCTCCAAATCTGAACGATCTAGAGTCTGAATAGCTAACGAAGCAGCGTGAATTGAAAATTCAACGTCAACCGGAAGCTCTAATGCGTCCATAAAAACTTAGAACCTTATACATATATTACCAGCGCTGAACTGACGCTGCAATTCCTCGTCTATGACGACTACTACTAAACTTTTTGGCGCTACGACTAAGTAGGAGCGTACTAATCCCGTAGCTCCCTCCAAACAGTACTATAAAGTTCAGAAGAATAAACTCCACTTGCCGATATAGTTACACTTATCTATTGTAAGTGCACTTGGACCTAATAATGGAACCAACAGAAATAAATACTGCAATCAAATACCTTACAAAAGGGGCTCTATCTGGAGCATCTAAAACAAGCCTCTTAAGAGAATTTAAGGAATCTTATAAATATAGCGATAAAGAGACTGAATGGTTATTACAACTTTGTAATTTCAAAAAGAAACCAAAGAAAATTGACTATAACTATTTCTATAACAATCCAATCACAAGAAAAGCACTTCAAATAAAATATCCATTCACACAACTATATGCCTATAAGAATTTTTTAACAGAAAAAGAGTGTTCTACATTAATTGACTTTGTTGATGAAACATCCTTCAGATCACCACTAGCAAATGATTCAGATGAATATGAAACATCCGACTATAGGACTAGTCAAACTTCAGATTTAGATCACTTCCCTAATGAAATAGTTTTCGATGTAGACGAAAGAATAGCTAATTTACTAGAATTAGATGTCTTTCTAGGAGAAGGATCCCAAGCTCAAAAATATCATCCAGGAGAATACTATAAAGAACATTGGGACTTTTTTCTACCTACTGAAAAAAAACAATATGACGTTTATTGTGAATGGATGGGGCAAAGAACCTGGACAACAATGATCTACTTAAATGATGTAAAAGAAGGAGGAGAAACATATTTCAAACGTCTTAATTTAAAAATTAAACCAGAAAGAGGACTTCTCATAGCTTGGAACAATTTATACAGAAATGGGAAGCCAAACTGGAAAACCATGCATGAAGCGTTACCACCTCTGAAAGAAAATAAATATATAATTACCAAATGGTGGCGTAGTTGGACGTTGATTTAAGTTGTAATCGTCCTATCATCCATTTTCTCTCTAACAGTCATAGGCTTCTCTCCAGCGATGGCACGTCTTCCTATAGCAGCATCCCTCTCATAGCGATGATCTTCCATCTCATCAGCAACTTTCAATGCTCTTTCACGTAAAAACTCATATGGATCGATTTTAGGTTCCACTATAAAAACACTGATACTGCTACCTCAGTTTAACAAATCTCTACTTCTTCAGTTACCATTGGAATCTCTTCCTCCGCTGGATCATATTCAGCATCTTCTAGTAACTTCAATAGGTAGTAGTGAATCCTATCGGTAACCCAACGTAAATCTTCTTCACTAATATCACTGACTATGGCTTCTATAGAAAGCTGGCGAGATGGAGCACGTACATGCTCTGCTAATAATTCAAGGGCTCGATATCTACTTTTATTCAACTCGCCTAACATGATACTAGGGGTCAACGACCTCGGTAGTGGTTTCTTCAGCTGCTGTAGCTTGCTGTTTTAAAATTGCAGAGTACTCTTGTGCACCTAAAATTTTCAAATAACCTTCTTTAGTTCTCATTAGCTGAGCTTCTAAATCTTTAATCTGAGTTTCTAAACCCTCACGCTGTTCTTGTAACTGATCATCTAATGATTTTGGAGCATCAGCCATGATTCAAAAATTAAAAATACATCTCAAATGAGTATAGCTCTACGAATCTTTAAATGCCATCTCAAATCTCTCTAAAATTAAACCAGCACCAGCCTGTAGCCCCTCCACTTGCGAATAGTCTTGCATTTAACTGATCAAAATTATAATGAACATCCTTTCCCGCTAAAGGGTTTCTATCTGACCATAAGCCGTTAATTAAATCCATCTGACCAAAAGGATCCTGAACTAACCAATAACCATCACCATATCCGGTAATTGCTACAAGATGAGTCCCTTTAGTAGGGTTAGGTAACTTTCCCTTGGAAAGTAAACTAGCTGCAACAGGTTTCCCTTTCCTTATCTCAGTTTTAATATCTTCAGGATCAGCAGAATAAGTAAAAGTAGCTTTCCTTCCAAAATCGGCTAAAGCTTGAACATGCGCCTCTCTTTGAATGCTATTTCCATACTTATTAAGTGCTTCTGAGTATTCCATAACCCCGTTAATACCTGGGGTTTTAAGATATTTAAGACACATAGCGAAAGTAAAAATATGACTATCCCCTACCTTCTCAGGATCTTGATAAAAATAAGGAAAATCTTTTAGAAAGATTAAATCACTATTAACAGCATATGGCTTCACTCTCGGTTCTGAATTCAATCCATCCCAATGATTATCATCTATCCACCAATCACCTAAACCATATAACATCTCCAGATAAGTATGATCATTCTCTCTATCCAGTATCTTACAGCGCAGGATAGACCGAGAAGGTACTATTTGGGCCTTTTCATCATTAGATAATTCTTTCGCCTCTACAGGGCGTTTCTTCAACCAAGTGTGACATCTAGAAGTAACTGAAACCCAACCCCAATAAAGATCGGACACATAAAAATAAAATTCTGATCACATATTACAACACTTGAATTACTTCATAAACCTCTGGAAAAATATTCTGTATATGTTTTTCTATACCCATTTTTAGTGTTTGAGAACTCATTGCACATGTAGAACATGCACCATGTAAACGTACTTTAACAACTGGGCCTTCATCTATATAATCGACTTCTACAAACTCTAAATAACCCCCATCAGCCTCAATATATGGACGTATTTCATTTAATGCTTCATTAACCTTAACTGGGTCAAGTTCCTTTAACTCCATCGTCCTACAACCAGCTCAATAGCTCCATCTGATGTAAAATGTTCTTCTTCTACGGTATATCCCATCTCTTTAGTTGATTGCAAAATATTTTTAAAGGCATAATGTTGATGTAATTTCTGTAAAAAGCGTTCTACAGGTACATTTCTATCCCAGGACTGTAGATCAGTAACTAATTCATACGCTTCAGTTTCTTTATTCCAACGAAATCCAATATCATTACCAGCAGTAATGTGTACTTCAACATTAGGATGTCCTTTAGCATGCTCTTTATCAGAAACAACCATAACAGATTGTTCATGCTGAGCATCATCTAACCCAATATCAATCAGAGCTTCTACTAACTGCTCTGCATCCTTAAATTTAGTTTTGATCGTACTGAAGTGTGACATTTTCTACCTCTTGTTTATAATAGTCTGATGTATGTACTCGGTGATGTAAATTACCTAGTTTTTTTTCTAACTCTTCTGTTATTTTTTCACAAGCATCACCATTTATTCCTTCAACTGTTTCTTCAACAGTTCCATCTTGTAAAATACGGAATTTAATTCTTTCATGATGCATTGGTTCGTACGGATTCGTAGGGATATCTTTAGCAAAATAAATAGAACTATTCGGAGGCCATTCCACCGTATCTAGTTCATTTGGTTTCACATAGGATACTTAGTCTGTTCTTTAGGATTTTCAGCCTTAATTACTAGTGGAGCTTGCTCAATTCTAATAGTTTGTACAGTAGAATTAGCGGCAGCTTTTTCAATCATTTTCTCCATATCTTTCTTACTTACTTGTCCATTACCATCCCCATTCATCTTCATAGTTCCATCGCCTTTTTTACTAGCTGTAGCAATTCCAAAACTGGCCAAAACCCCTGTGAACACTGAAGCTATGAAGGTTGGATCTATTTTTTGTTGCTGTAATCCTGGAAGCGTAACATAATTTAAAGTCAATATTCCACCGGACCAAACCAACACCCCAATCCTGACCATTGTAGATATAATTGCAGCCTGTTCTTCTTGATCAGGTAACAATGCATCTTTTACTTTTCCCAGTACACCTTTCTTTTTTGGGTCGTCCTTCTTTTTAGGATCTTCAGTTACATTTTCAGGCATCGTATAGTAGCAATACGTATTAAGTTTACCCTCAGTTAAACTTATATTGCCCAAGGTATTAAGCCCTACTATGTGGAAACTTCTACCGTTATTAATATTATTTATTGCGCCAGCTGCACGTGCAGATCTGGTTCATCGCCTATCAACGAGTACTCAGCTCACAGTTAATGGAGCAGCAACAAGTGGAACTAGGCTTGGAAGCACCTATACAGTCTCAGGATCAAATATAAAAGTTGATACTTCGAATAGCGGTCACTTCGGTGCTCTAACTGCTGGTAGCGCCACTGCTGCACCAACTCTTGATGTTGGTACTTATGATGTAAATACTGCAGGATCTGCATTTTCGTTCTCGACTAGCTTTACCCAAGGAGACGCCATATCAGCGATGGGTGCAGGTGTTGACGTTACAGCGGGAGTTGTCGCAGATATGCCAGCTTATGGTGTACAGACTACACAATCGGGAGGAGTCGCAGGATCTCTTGCAGGAACGATAACTTCCGCAGGTGTTATGACACTAACAGCAGGTGGAGCAGGTACGACTGCAACTGGACAATTCGTTAGCGAAGTAACAATAGACTAATCATGAAACGGCTATTAACGCTGTTATTATTTATATTTGTACCTGAAGTTAAAGCAGTTCCTGTCATTCCCAACTTCACCCAAGGTGGTATGACGTCCCATACAGAGACGACATCTAAGGTGACGGAGACTATAAATTCGATCGACTACCAGACAGGGTGGCAGTATACTGTGACCGGCACAAATGTACAACATTCAGGTGCAAGTATCTCTCCTGATTCAACAACAGGAAACAGTAATACGCTTCAAGGTGTCACTTCCACATGGACGGGTCTAAACGCTTCTCAAAAACCCGATTGGACGATCGTAAATCCTGCTGGAAGCTTCCAATTTACCGAAACATATCGAGCGCCAGGGATGGTCAACCAGACAATAATACAGAGGGTCACCGAGATACAAAGCGTGACCGACACAACATCAACTTTCAGCAACTAAGCTCCTTATTATTAGTATTACTCAATGCGAATGCACTACTCCCCACAGCAGTACGCGCTTCGGACGTTGGCGGTGTTAGCGCCACTGCTAATCCTGTGGCTAATAGTTCAGGCTCTGTTACCAACCAGGCCATCCAGGTTCTACAAGGACCGTACATTACCAATACCTATGGGGACGGAATCTCGTGCCAGGGTCCTACTCTAAACATCACTCCCTTCCTGACCGATAGTAAATCTTGGCAGGAACCCTACGAAGAATACTATAATGATCCCGTCTATGACGTTTCTGATAGCGATAATGATGGAGTCGTCGACAATCCAGGAGATATCCTGTACTACGTACCAACTAGAACAGGGCAGAAGGATCAGCTCAACTTTAATTATGGAATATCCGCTACCCTCTCATTCCCATTGGATGGAGGACTGCAAGCCAGATGTAAAAAATCTGTCGATACCAGAATTGCCTTACAAAACCAATTAATAGCTAATAAGCGTTTAGACTTTGAGATCGCAAGACTTAAGAATTGCGGAGAGCTACTGAAAGCGGGGATACAATTTCATCCCCGATCAAAAGCAGCATTAATCTGCTCAGATATAATGCTAGTGAATCCTCCAGGTGTTGTAGGCCCTCATCAGCACTCTATTTCTCCTTCTTCTTCTTCAACTCCTTCAAAGGAAGTAGACCCTTCTTCTCTCGATACAGATTTGAACGAATCTCAGAAAGAGTCAACCTCCGAGGTGGTCGACCAAGCTTCGTCTGGATGGTTCCGATGGCCTTTTTCACGGCGGGCTTCACCACCTTCAGAAGAAGATCAGCCAGCGGCTTTGCTAGGAGGGCCGATGTCGTTGCCACCGTCGCAATAGTCGCAGTAGTAGCTACAACTTGAGCAGATGGTAAATACTGTTCTACAACTCCAATATCCTCATACAAAGTAATACAAACAGTCTTATCTTCATTTAACTCAAATCCTGAGACCTTCTCCTTTTGATTCTGAGCAACATCTCCTATACGAGGAGCATTAGGACCAGGACACGGAATCTCTTCCTTGGGAACTTCAGGAACCTTAGTCTCAGGAGCCTTAGGAGGTGGCGGAGCCTTATATGCAGGTGGTACTGCCTCAGAGGTATAAATTAAATCCTCTGGGCTGTAATCCATAGCGTTATAACTAGGATATTGACCATTAGGACACAAAGTCCTCAAACCATTATCATCCTCTATCGGGAGATTTTGAGCTCTCTTATCGTCAGGATGAAACTCGACGCACCCTGGCATATCTACTACCGGAACGCCAATAATTACAGTTACCGGTGGTGCTGCAGGTAAAAAGAACTCAGTCGGCAGTGGCCTAACTGGAACAAAAAAAGGATTTACTGGCTTAACCTGAATATCAGGTATCGGATCCACTACCTAGGAATACCAAAACCTGGTGCACCACCAGCGGATGGAGGCGCTAATGCGGGGCCAGTCATTTTTGGCATCTTTGTATCAACTACTCCAGGAAGTGAACCAGTAACTGACTTAAGTACTTGAGACTTGACACTATCAACGAGTTTATCTCGCTGTAGGTATACATATAAGCCACTCCCAACAACGGCAATAGATACAACGCCAGACGCAATAGCAATGATGTTGACAACTTTTTGCATGATTATTCTGAAATTAGTGTCCCTTTGGATCTACGAATCTCTCTTAAGTATTCGAGATCTTTGGATTTTGTACCGCCATCATACTCCCATGCATATCCTTTTTCAATCATCTCCTCGTTAACAGATTTCTGATGATGGCACTCACAATTACAATCTTTAGTACATTCAGGATATCCAATATATAGCCAGCCTAGAAGACGTCCATACTTACCTACACCGCCTTCTAGCTCAGTTCGTATTACCAAGTCGTCATCACCAGCTATAGCTCCCTCAAGCTTATATTCAAGCCAATCAGATGCATCTATTCCTAGCTCCTTTTCTTCTAAATTACGTGTTCTCTTCTCTGGAGTATCAATTCCTGCAACTCTTATACGCTCAGATTTACAAATGCTAAAACCTAAATCTAAAGTTACATCAATCGTATCTCCATCAACTATCTTATCAACGGAGATAACACGAAAATTATAACAACTATTAGTAGATGGTGGCTGCATTTTTAAACAACATATGTTATCTGGAACATCCACCTAAATGTAGCGTCAATTTCGTCACCATTTAAAGCACTACCATTTCCACTACTAATTTGATGATATAGATAAGCACTACCAGCACTACTACTAATCAGTCCAATTGGTCCGTGAGTACCAGATGCAGAGTTATCTGTATAAGTAGTAAGAACAGTACCTTCAGTATTTGAATCTCCAGTGGAAACATCTCCTGCAGTAAATGGGAAATTATGAACAGTTAAGTGACCTGAACCACTTCTAGCAGTAAGTCTTATAACACCATACATTGTAACTAATCTACCGACTTTGGTATACCATCCACCACAATCAGCATGATAAGTAAAGGAATTACCAGTTCCACCTAATTGAGGTGTCCATGTTCCTTCTTCATAGTCATCCAGCTCATTTGCAGTTCCAGTACCTCCTACAAATACTCCACCTGAAAGATATAAGTCTTTCCATCTAGCACCACCAGCACCTAAGTCATAAGTATTATCAGCATTAACTTTAGCGTCAGCATGGAAATTAATTTTATCAGTCGCTGTTTCTAACTTTACAGTGCCGTTATAAAAAAGTTCTACTGCACCAGCATAATTAAATTCAGCTAGATGATTGCCAGCAGAACCATTCTGTATTACAACTTTATGACCTGACTCACAACAAATATTTAGATCTCCATCTTGAGCAAGGATGAAATTATTGGTACCATCGTGCTGTAGCTGCAAATCATTTCCAGCCCCCAAATATAGGACTCTGCCATCACCACCTTTGAATGATCCATCGGATTGAATCATCCATTGAGTGTTCCAATTACTACCGTCGTAAGTTCTAAACCGTAAATTACCCGACGTATCCATCGCTAAATGAATTTTATCGGCATTATCATCACCTTCATCTGCACAAAGATATAAACGAGCTTCACCATTTTCACTGCCAAGAACTGTCGCCCCATCCGAAGAAGTGTGGAATTTTTTACTAGCGTTGTAAAAAAGTTCTGCATTCCCACCTCTAGTAAACGTAGCTAGAGTTTCATGATTAGAATCACCACCAGAAGTTCCCCGAATAGTTAAAGTATTTCCATCTCCAAGTCCAGCATCTATATACCTATGTGCATTAGTGCTTCCATTAATTAGATTTAACTCAGCAGTAACATAAAGTTGTCCTGTTACTGTAGCTCCTCCACTAATAGTCTCAAAAGTTTTGGCGTTGTCGTAATAGAGTTCTACGGCTCCATTCTCAATAGCTTGTATCATTGACTCATCACCAGCAGCGTTCAATAAAGACAGCTGATTCGTCCACATCTGGAGATTACCTGTACCTCCATCTTTTATGAAACTATGAGAACCTGAATGATAGATTTGTAGATCTTGAGCATTTCCACATTGGAACTTATCATTATCATCAAGTCTTAGATTTCCGAATACCTGAGCACCCGTCGATTCTGTGTTGAATTTCTTAGTATTGTCGTGGTAGAGTTCTACGGCTCCGTTATCAACTGCCTTTAGAAAAACCTCATTTCCATTAACATCACCAAGGTATACATTGGTGTCTGACTGAATCCAAAAATCACTATTACTCTTTTGAATTAAAGAGCCTGTTGTATTTTCAACGTAACTATGTGTACCATCATGGTAAATAGATAAATCGGATGAAGAACCAAAAGTAGCTTTAGCATTATCCCAAAAAATAAAGTCATCTACTGATTTATCCCAAATAACGTTTGCAGAATCACCAGTAAATTGAACATCTCCGTCGTGTGTGGCACCATCGTCTGTGACTGTACCTGTTACATTTATCCCGCCAGAAGTGGTGGCTGCCTTAACTACATTGTTATGATATAAACTAACCGCCCCGTTTTCAGCAAAGACTGCTTGAGTCTCTCCACCATCATTACTTTTTACAGTAAATTGTGATGCATATACCTTCAATTCTCCAGTATTATTATCAATAATGCTGTCTGTACCATTATGATAAATATTTAAATCCGAGCCTGATCCACATATCAATTTTTTATTGTCATTAAATCTAAATCCATCACTATCAAGAGTAAATGTCTGCACTCCGTTTGAAGTGAATCCCATCTGACCAGATGTCACTGAGTACATCCCAGTGTCATTGTCGGTACCGAATGTGATCGATGGAGATGTCGCAGACCCCGCAGGGAATTCTGTACCTACAGTGACATAATCTGCACCTGATAAAATTACACCGAAGAAAGCATGTCCACTCGTTGGAGCCGAACTAAATACAATATTGGTTCCTAATAATTTAAATCCCGCACTACCTGAGGGGTCTGGCTCTTGAAGGACTCCATTAACTGAGATATATATCTGTTGAGTATTAATTGGGAAAGGAACTGGGGCATAACCTCCAACTGTCAACGCAAACGAAGTTGTGCTCCCGTTAAAACTAGAACTTATATCATCAATAATTTTGTTGCCTGACTCCGCAACTTGCAGATCGTGCCCAATATACATTTGTATCGAATAACTTTATTATCTTCTATTGTATTTCGACTCTATTTATCTATTCCACTTCCCACTTAGTATTAGGTCCGTTAGTTGTAGGCGCTTTAGGCCAAACAACTGCTCCATAACCATCTTTAGCATAGGTTTGAGGAATGTCTCTCAACGTTTGTCGATAGGCTGCCCAGGCTGCTTGATCAACAGTGCACCCCGGAGTCATTGTCCAATCAGTAGTCCTTAATAAAAAATCTCGTTTCTTACGAATAATATCCCAACTAGTTTCATCTAATTTAAGAATGGCTCTATCAAACTGCTTATCGATCTCAGCTTTAATATCTTCAAACTGACGTTGAAGCGCACTAACGTCGCCAAATGTAGATAAACCCATGGATCTTAAGTCTGATCAAGGTAGCTTAACGTCAAATCCATAGCCGTTGACGTATCACATCGTGCTCGAAGAACATCTTGAGATTCAAGAATAATCTTACTTCCCGTAATTAACTCCAGTGAAGAACCCGCAGGCACAGGGACTGCTTTCAAAAGATACACACTATCTCCACTATTAGGAACTAAATAAATATCGACGTTTGCACTAGTAGTGGTTTTATTAGCAACTAAGGCATTAAGAATAATAAGAGTTGACGAGTTTCCAGCAGTAACAATGTTGGTATTTGTACTACTAACAGCATCTGTAACCAAACTAGATTTAGTTGCCTGTTTGAAGGTATTTGCCATATCAAGCTAGAGCGACGATGAGAGCGATGTTGTCATTAGAGTTGAACAGTCCACTTACAGTTAAGCTTCCTGTAATAGAAACGTTACCTGGCATGGTGACTGAGCCACTTCCATCTATTGTAAGCTGAGCAACACCTCCTGTTACGATAGCGATTTGATCTGATCCTGTAGAAATAATTCCTGTATTTGGATCATTTGCAAATTTAAGAGCACAGCTCGTTAACGAGCCCATACCAAAAGATGCATTAGAACCATCTTCTCTTAAAAGGGCTATCCCTCCAGCAGTAGAGTTATCATGAACGACACAGACTTTTTTATCTGTATCTACAGTAAGTTCACCTACTGCACCAATAAAAGTAGATGTTTGATTAGTCGATCCTCGACGAAGTTGTACTTGAGTGGCCATAAGACTATCCTAATGCAACTGCTATTGCAGTAGCGAAACTTTCAGTAGCGATGTTTCCAGTTTCATCTGGAAGTGTGAGTGTTCGATCCGCAGTTGGATCTGTTACTGCAAGAGTTAGTTCATAAGCATTAGCTGTAGCTCCTTCAAAAACAAGTGGACTACCTCCTGCAAAAACTGCACTAGTTGCAGTTAATACTCCTGTAATCGTAGGAGCACTTAATGTTTTGTTTGTTAAAGTCTGTGTTCCAGTTAATGTCGCTACTGTTGAGTCAACAGCGTAAGTAACGGTCGTGCCTGTCGCACTTGTATCAATACCTGTACCGCCAGTAAGAACTAAAGCTTCAGAGTCTAAATCAATATCTATATTTCCAGAGTCAGTTTGAATGTCTAAATCTTCAGCTGTTATTTTTGTATCTACATAAGCTTTAATACTTTGCTGTGTAGCTAAGTGAGTTGCAGAATCACTCGACATATTATCTTCATCTTTAATCGAAGTACCTGAAATAGTGCTATTTAGAACAGCACTAGTTAATGTCTTATTCGTTAACGTATCTGTAGTAGCTAAACCAACAAGTGTATCTGTTGCATTCGGAAGTGAAATAGTTCTATCTGCTGTCGGATCAACAACAGTTAACGTTGTTTCATGAGCATCAGCAGTACTCCCCTCAAAAATAAGATTTGAATCACTAAGAAGGATACTAGTGGCGATAGGAGCAGTTATAGTTTTGTTTGTTAACGTCTGGGCTCCAGTTAATGTTGCTACTGTCGAATCAATGGCGTAAGTAACAGTTGTACCTGTAGCACTAGTGTTAATTCCTGTACCCCCAGTAAGTGCTAAAGCTTCTGAATCAAGATCAATATCAATGTTCCCAGAATCTGTAGTAATATCTAAATCTTCAGCAGTAATCTTCGTATCAACATAAGCTTTAATACTCTGCTGCGTGGCTAAGTGAGTTGCTGAATCACTCGCCATATTATCTTCATCTTTAATTGAAGTTCCAGATATGGAGCTATTTAGAACAGGACTAGTTAATGTCTTATTAGTAAGAGTTTCAGTTGCAGCTATTAAAGAAATAGTTCCATTAACATCTTGAACAGTAAGAGTTCGAGTAGTACTTCCAGATATACCAGAACATTCAAAAGCTAATTGTTTTGTATTATCTGAATTATCCCTAATTCGGAATCCACTATCATCTGTAACAACTGCAGTAGAGGTGACAGATGATAAACCAGCAAGTGTTGTTGCAGTACCTCCTAGTGCAAGACCAGTACTTCCAATCGTTATTGAACTATTAGCAAGATTACTATTAGCAATTGACGTTGCTGTTGTTAATACAGTTCCAGTTTCATTCGGGAACGTAATTGTTCTATCTGCTGTCGGATCAGTAACAGTCAGTGTTGTCTCATAACCGTCAGCTGTTGCACCTTCAAAAGTAACCCCACTGGTCGTTAATTTTAAAGAATTAGCAGCATCGGCAGTTCCTACATGTAGTGTCGTTACATTACCAGTAGTTGCCGTTAATGCAGTTATACCAGTAAATGTAGTTACCGTTGCACCAAGAGCAACAGCAGTCCCACCGATCGTTACTGAGCTATTAGCAAGTTGAGAATTAGGAATAGCATTTGTTCCTATTTCTCCAGATGAATAAGTTAATCCTGACCCAGAAGCAACACTAATGTGTGCTCTAACTTCAGAAGCTGAAGGACCAGTATATGTAATAACACCTGTTGAATTGTTATATGCAAGACTTCCATCACCGCCAGCATCTGTAACCGATAGAGACGTTAATAATGCAACCGTACCTGTCGCATCAGGTAATGTAATTGTCCGATCTGCTGTAGCGTCTGTAGCAGTTAATGATGTCTCATAAGCATTAGCTGTTGCACCTTCAAATACAATATTTCCACTTCCAATACTGATAGTATTCGCAGCATCAATTGCTCCCGCATATAACGTTGTACCTATTAGAGAGGTAGAAGTTAGAGAACTTAGACCAGTAAAAGTAGTTACCGTTGCACCAAGAGCGACAGCAGTTCCACCAATTGTTACCGAACTATTTGCTAACTGTGCATTAGGAATAGCACTCGTACCTAATACACCAGTAGAGGAGTTATATGTAAGACCTTCCCCTGAAGCTATACTTATCGCACCACGTGCTCGTGCAGTTGTATAATAAAGATTAGTATTTTCTGTAAGATCGGCTGTTGTATTTCCGGCAAAGTCTAATTTATCCGATGGAGTATTCAGCTCCTGGAATAAACCACTGAGGATTACAATCGACTTTCTAGTTGCCATACTTCAGACCAACTCAGTTCTATATATTCTTTAAAAAAAGAACTTTTTATTTTATATCTATCTTACCAAGAATATAGTTATTAACTCCTAACTGCAGGTGCCTCTATCTTGACAATAAGCTGAGCTGTACTAGAAGCTCTCCCAACTCTAACAAGATACTTACCAGCTCCACTTGGAGGTGTTGTTACTATTCCACCAGAACCAGAACCAGATAAATAATAATCACTTCCAGCTGTTAATCCTGAAGTAGCTAATTGACCATGGGTAACACACCTTACAGTTTCACCTGTTGACTTTGAAGTCTGTGCAAACCCAATACAAGTAGCTTTATCAACAGTATCATTCGCTATGGCTTTACCGACTTTTCCGTCACTTGCACGAGAATATAAAGCTTCACCTTGAACAACATTTTCAAATGCAGGAGCTGTAAAACCAGCAACAGAGTAGACCTGTTTACCAGCAACTGTAGTTTTTAAATCAATTAGGACACCAATTAAACCATCAAAATTAGTATCATATGGTTCATAATCTTTTGCACCAGACATCAGTCTAACCTCACAGGTGGATCAATACGAATACTAAAAATAGCCGCTGTACCCGGCTCTCCTACTCTCGCAACTGCTTGTCCAGATGTTGAAGGTATCGTAGTTGTTATAGCCCCGGCAGTTGATGGGCTTAAATAGTAAAGATCCCCAGGATCTAAAGTAAATGGCATTGTCTTAGTACCCATAGTTACCACTTTGCATGTACCTGTAGCAGAAGTAGCAGCATCTGCAAATCCAATAACATGAGCATTTTCTAAGGATCCGTTAGCAGCGCTGGCCTTACCAACTTGAGCATCTGACGCTCTCATATATAAAGCATCACCATCAGCAACATTTTCAAATGCAGTGGCGTCAAAACTTAATCGTGTAGGAGCAAAAGTAGGAAAACCTTCCTTTACATCTATTAGAGCATCTACTAAACCTCTATAATTAGGCTCATAAGGCTGTCTAGTTTTTGTAAAAGAATTAGCATCTAACAGATCAACAATGACTGCTATTGCTCCTTCTATATTCGGTTCGTATCCTGTAGCCATAATCGTTCCTTATTAAATATCATTTTAATTTGTAAACTCCCTTAGAATAGAAATATAGGAGATTAAAATGTCAACAGAAGTAATCGCAGCCATAATATCAGGTAGCATCGGTGCTTTTGCTGGAATAACACGTGCATTATCTAACTTCAATCAAAAATTAGATAAAAAATTTGAAGTAATAGAACGTGACCTTGATAACCTCCAAAATCGTGTTGTATGTGATTACGTGTTAAAAGAAGACTTCCTTAGAGAAATGCAAGCAGTCCATAATAAATTGGACAGAATTCTCGATCATTTACTATCACAACGTTAAGGACCAATAACAACCCAAGATGTAGTTGAGAGTTTATACATAGTCAACTTACTAGTAGTTGTATTGTAATGAAGTTGTCCATCTACAGGATTAGCAGGATAACCTGCACTAACTGATGCAACAGCTTTCGCTGTTTGCCAACTAGATCCATCAAATATTTTATAAATATGAGTACTGGCAGTATCTAACCATGACTCCCCTTTACTCGAAGAGCTAAATCCAGATGCTGAATTATTAGGAGCTGTAGACCCTATAGATATCGGACCTATTTTAACTAAACCAGTTGAAGGAGAGGCGGTATTATCAGCGAAAAAAAGTCCAGGGTCCCCTGCGTTGTTATTAATAGCCAACTCAGCAGCACCAAGGCGAATAGGATAAGGCCTATCATGAAGAGTACTGGAACGACGAGAAAGAATTTGTACAGCCATATTTAACTATTAATATAAAGATCAGAATCAACAACTACGTCCTGATCTGTAATAGGACTATAAGTGCTGCTATCTATTGTACTATTTGAAGCCACATTTTCAGTAGGTTTTCCATTTATAAATTCTCCTGCATCAATAACACCTGCTTCGTAATCCGTAGCAAATTCATCAATAGGTTTATCAACTATGCCTAGCTTTACATCCTCTATTAAAGCTGGAGACCGATTAAATAATTTATTAATTAATGTAATCATCCGATTCGTAGTATTAACAGCTTTTCCAGTACGACTTAAATTACCATCTGCGTCTCGTTTCAAACCATCAGTAAGAGTCATCCCAATTAAAGATGGATCAAAATCAGCAACAGATTGAGGTAAATTTCCACTACCAATAACAGTTTTACCTCCACTCCACTTTGTATTTTGTTGAGTCAACTTCAATAATTCATAACTAGCCTCTAACTTCTCTTTTTCTTTCCCAAATCTTCTCTCAAATGCTTTTAAACCATCCCCAACAGGTTTATCACTAGGTTCTAAGAGCCAAGAACGCACATAATCGTGTTTTTTTACATTAGTAACAGTGCAATAACCACTGGCGGTATCACTGAAAGGATAAATAATAGTAAAACTATTCGAATTAGGTACTGAACTGATATTGTATTCACCAGAAACGGCATTTCCACTCGTAAAGGACAGATCTACCTTAGTATTGGCTTCCAAACCATGATTGTCAATATTAATAGTTATATTTGGACCAGATTGCACATATTTAGCAGATAAATCAATAGGATCGTTGCCTTCATCATGTGTAATGGCGAACATAGCTGCATAAACATGTTTACACCAACGCATTTGGTAATACATCAAACTTTGAACGTCATCGGCAGCTGTATCTTCATATTCAGGAAGCTGATAAAAATTATTTATAGCAGTAAAACCTAAATCTCTAAAAGTACCAGGTATGTCTCTCTCATTACTAAACGTTCCATCAGGCTGTAAAACCTCACCTGGCTTAGTTGATCTTACAGACGTCCTAGGAAATCTTCTAGAACGTAATTCACTATATAGGTCATAGCTATCACGTCTCGAAAAGTCCTGACAAGAACAATGCCAACGCATTTCAGTAGTTAAATATCTACCAACTTCAAACCCACGTTGAGCAGGCACGACAGTGGAAGTAACTTCATCAATAGTGGTTGCTCCATAACTATCTTTACGTTGGAAAATTATCTCTTTTGTTACTGCATCTAAACCAGTAACGGTATAACCGACATAGTTCTTATAATCTCTACCTCTTAATAGACGACTAACTTTTACGTTACCAGAAGTCGTTCCACTGAGAATGGTACCTACTGTAAATTGAGTAGTACTGGTAACAGTAACGGTATATCGACCAGAAGCGACGTTGCCACTAGTAACATCAATAAAAACCTTATTTCCTGAAGATAAACCATGAGCCGATGGGCATGTAATTGTGACTGTAGTACCACTTCGTGCATATGTCGAAGCAAGGCCTGGGTCTTTCTCAATAATACGATCAGCTAAACGTTCGCCTGAAAAGAAAGAAAGTTCTGTAGGCAAATAACGAAGGCGAGTTCGTGTAGTGGTCCAACGTGAATCCCCAAAAGTAGTCGATAAATAATAGTTAACATTACCGTTGTTTGTTGCTGATGCTGAAGTAGTTACAGTAAATGTATTTTGTGTAGTACTAACAATCGAAAGTGTTTCATCAATACCTCCGCCTGTTGAGATATCTAACCACACACTCTCTCCAGGATACAATCCATGATCCTGTTTAGTAACAACTAATGTGGTTCCAGATTGACTATACGTTGCACTTACTGAATTTCCTAAATATCTAACCCCAAGAATTGGTAACCCATAATCATAAAAATTAAATGCATCTGTATCCCTCATCCCAACAAGCTGCTCTCCTAATTCTTGATTAGAAGAAGGAAAAGTATAAACTCGTGCGGGAATAAATACGCCAGGAAATTGCTGAAAAGTAAAATATAATCGATAATCACCACGACGCTTCCTCTCAGCCGCAGTTGAACCTAACGTACTCTGGATTAGCGTATATAACTCGTAGCCTCTACGCCAACGACTCCATAATGAATCAGTATTATAAAATCTAATTTCACTGTTTTTATAGCTTCTTCCACCACTTTCGGTAATAGAAAATGGTCCACCTCCTCCATCAATATTCTTTGAAAAGTCCTTATCGAATTTCGAAGGATTATTAAATTTACCTACCCCAAAAGGCATTGTTCTGTTTAATAATATCCACCTTGTACATTACAATAGAAACCGTTAGTTAATGCAGCAGTACCACTAACAGCAACATAAAGAGCTTGACCACGTTTAAGCATTAACCCACGTTGTTTAGGTGCTATCTCATTATTAGCACTTCCAAAATTAGATCCAGCTTGAACAACAGGATGATTAATAAGAGGTAAAACCTCTTTCATAGTTAAACTGCAATACTGCTTAGCTGCAATAGCATCAATACTGGCGACAAATAAAGGGAAAAACTGATTAATATTAGTAACTGTACCTAAATTGACTAAATAAAAACAAAAATCAATTGGATCATAAACGTCTACATTACCTGTAATAGTACTACCAACAGAAGGAATAGTAACAGTGAAAGTAGTTGGAGTAACAGTTACAACGGTGAAAGTTCCATCAATTGGAACGGTGCCACTGTTATAACTAGTGAAGTTTAGAAATGTTTGTTGACCAACTTCTAAATTATGTCCAGCTGAAATAGTTATAGTAGCTGTAGTAGAAGCAGCTGAATATGTACCAGAAGTTGCAGTTCTAGCATCAATCTTTTCAGTTACACGTTTGCTATATCTAAACCAAATATCGTCAATATAAGCACCGCTAATTGATGTATCTGTCAATGCAGAATCAACATCAAAAATTTTTGTTGCATTACCAACAGCAGTTGGAATAAGACTGGTAGAGAAGGCTTGTCCTGAAGCAACAGTTAATAATGTTGAAGACGTTGCTGGTCTGTCAACCATTAACGGTTGTTTATTTGAACTACTGCTTGACACGTTTATTTACAGATAGACTTAAATTCAATTATAACTGAAGGTTTTTTACCAACGGGTTACTCTTGGCTCTAAATCTTCGTCAAAAGTTTTCC
>VTLG01004170.1_pt1 | contig 33330 bp, 44 predicted proteins | sample 4694571 | NCBI WGS metagenome assembly VTLG01 (sample SAMN12604809, study PRJNA352737) | marine metagenome | biome: ENVO:00000447; feature: ENVO:00000209|ENVO:00000569|ENVO:01000036; material: ENVO:00002151; isolation source: viral sequences binned using virsorter ...
GCGCAAGCTTTAATTCGTTTGGAACCCGTGGATCGACATTGAGGCCGTAGTGGTACGTGCCGGGTTCCCAGACATGCGGACCATACCCCTTGGTGTAGGTGCCCACCTGCCAGGGAAACTCTTCCTCGGGTGACCAGTTCTTGTAGCCCTGCGCTTCAAACGACGTTCGGGAGGCGGCAAAGCGCACCCGACGTTCGTCGTAGCTGGGACGTAACCCACCCGCTGACGGGTCCACCGGACCAGCCTGGGCCAGCATGTAGTTGTTGCCACCAAACGTAATGGTGGATCGCTTATCAGGTACAACCGGCATTAGTTGGGAGATCCCATCGAACTCACCAGGCGATCAACCTGCTCGGGTAATAGGCTGACTTCTCCAAACTCACCGAACACAATCCGGCCATTGCCGTGCCGATCAATAATCAGTGACGCATCATCCGGCTCCAGCCAGCGATCACACCAGCGGATCAACGTCCCACAGAAACTGTGGTTATCGATGAAAACCTTGAAGTCGGTGATCACGTCCGGTCCAATAGCCCGGAACGGACCCGTATGGCCTTTCTCGGCACGAAGCGTCGTGTCTTGGACCGGAAGTCTGATCGCGCTTCATTCAGGCGGTCTTCCCAGGCCCCGACATCAGCCGACGGTGCTTCGGCCCGCAACAGCTTGTAACACTCCATCAACGCCCCCGCACTGACCCAATCGAGGTCAGCCGTACTGGCATCCGAATCGGCACTCAGCTCGTCGAACCTGCGCCACATCTGCACCCAGTAGGGTTGCGTGGTGGTGCCGTCTGGCAACCGCACGTTGTATTGGGTTTGTCCCGTGATGTCATTGAAGACCTCCCAGTCATGCACCAGGTACACGTCGTGATAAGTAAAACGGTCATTTTTCAAACGGTAGATTTCCTGCAACTCAGCTTCAGGGTTCAACACAAACGAGGGCAGGGGATACAACCGGCGCTCGGAGGCCAACAAGATGGCGTTATCGAAATACACCACCTTGGAATTCTCAACCACCTGGAGCCGGAGCTTGACCGATCGACAGGATGACGGGGTCGTAAAGGCAAACTGAATGCCGCCATCGCCACCGGTGGTCCATGTCTCGGAATCAATTTCGGCACTGCCAGTCACGTCGTACGCCACCAGCTTGGGAGTCGTTGCCGCCGCGACCCCTTTGAAAAACGTGGCGGCGTAGTATTCCTTGTTCTCTTCAACAGCAATCGCGTCTGATTGGGCGTAACCATTCGCCGAGCTGGCCGTGACCGAAAGGGCTCGGGTGCCATGCAGCACCTGGGCCTGTGTCGTGGTCTTTGCCAGGCTGGCATTGCTGGCCGTCCAGTTGGCCGTGTTGGTGACTTCGTCCATCGTGCCATCTGGCACCAGGGTCAACGGAAACGTGTACAGGTGATGCATCTTGCGCAGTGCCCGATTCACGGCTTCTTTAATCGTGGTGGGATGCAGGATGCCGTGTAGCTCAAAGGTGTCGGTATTGGCCGGCCCCGTGCCCCAGGCATAGGCCGTGGGTACGGTAAAGGTGCCGGTGGCTGGCGCAAACCCATCCTGCTTGACCCGTCGGATATTGCCGGATTCATTGCCACTGGTTGGCAAGATCCACCAGTCGGGATACAGGTCGTCGGACGGCGTATTGCTATCCCCGTAGAACAGGGCGTTGTTCGCCGCGACCAGTGTGGTCGTGCTGCCCCCGGTCGCAGTACCACTGGCAAAGCGCCCCATGCGCTTGCTGACTTCCTGCCGAATCTGCGCGAGGGTCGGCATCTGCCTACTTCAAGTAGTGAGCGCCGACGCTAAACGTGAAGTTCGGGGAGCTGCCGCCAAGGGTGGCAACCACACGCCAATCCCGAGGGATCACGTCACTGACGGTTTCGTTCGACGTTTCCGCAATCCCCGGATACACCGTTAAGTCATCGGACCCCGTACCCGTTTTCTGGGCAAACGCGGCACTGGGAATATCAAAATATCCTCCGGCCACCGGGTCTTTCGCCTGAACTTTCACGTCCAATGTTGGGCTACTGCCGGACACGGCAGTGATATTCAGATAGAACCGTGCCCCATGAGCATCCAGGTTCTGTTGGTCGTCACTATTCGTGGTGGCCGTTCGTGCAGCCGAGGCCAGCACGGTAACCGGTTTATTACTCATCGTTGTCCCGCTGCATGTCGATCTAGTTCAATTGTCTGGCGCATTCCCATTTGCGCTACCTGTTATGCGTACGCTGGTGTGTGGCCAACCCACGCTCACTGCGAGCTTCAAACCCACACGTGGGACATCGATGCACCGGTGCGGCGTCCACGACGGGTTCTTCAGTCGTGACGCCAAGGTTGGCCGCATCAATCCGTTGTTGCAGGTGCGCCATTTCTTTTTCAAGTTCTCGCAAATGCTTCCGCTGGCGTGGCCCCAGCACGTCAGGCTTCTGCACCTTGTCGCGACCATCCACAAATTCCCAGATCGTCTTACCGTTACGTCCCGGCACTTCGCGAATCTCACCATCGTGAGGCAACCGGCATCCCCAACCAGGGGTTTCGTCCTTACTGGTTGGCACACGCGGCGCACAGGCCGTGCTTATCCATGATTCCCGCACCATCGAGATCCGTAGCTCCTGGCCGTTCTTGTCCGGTGGATCAATGATCGGCACAAACCGTTCGGTCTGTTGCCTGGGCGGCTGCATCCGCATGGCCGCATCTGTCTGTACCCCAATCGTCACATCCATCCGATCTGTCACGCTTCACCATCCTTTACTTCAGCGCCTTGCCACCCGTCGTCTTCAGCAAATTTTTTGCGTTCGTCACGTTCGCCGGGATGAAACTCGTCGTACTTCTGGTAGTGATCCAGCATGTCTTCGTTCTTCATCCCCGCAATATCGTCGGCTTCAGAGGCGTGCTTGGTAATGGCAATGATGGGCTTGCCGTTGACGCCCTGTCGGCGATGCGCCTTGACCGATCGTCCATCGGTATTCGGCGACCGTGACCAAATGATGAGTCCTGTTTTGAGTGCCATAACAATGCGGTGACGTGGTGAGGTGAGGGCCGTTGCCAGCCCCCACCCCAACCGTACGTCTCCTATGTCGCGCCCTTCGACAGTACGGAATTCCAATTGGTCCCATCACAGGACAAATAGGCATCCTCGTTCTGCGAAATCGTGACAATGCCAGATCCACCATCGTTGTTGACCGTAATGTCTTCCGAGGCGTCGGCAGAGTTACTGATGTAAACCTCCAACCCCTTGGCTTCAGCCGGTAACACGACTGTGCGCCCTGAACCCCCAGGATCTAGGGTTTGCGACCAGGCGTCGCCGACGGTCAGGGTTTTACCCCCGGACAGCGTCTCGACGTTCGAGTCGCGATATGTAGGTGCCCCAATACTCATGTGTTAGTTCCCCCTACGCCTTAAATCGTGGTGCCCGAAGGCGTTGCAGCATCGAAGTACATTTCCACGCCCCACTCGTTCTGGTTAATGCCGTGCCCAAAGCGTTGGGTCGCCACAATCTCCCAGCCTCGTAGACGCGGGTTGCGCTCTTTCTCGATCCTCGGCTTTCGCTGATGGACCACCACAAGCGCTCGCTCGTGGAAAATCGCGCCCTTTGCATCATCCGAGCCATCCACACTCAACACGTTGGAGCCGAACAGCTTGATGCCACGAATGGTCGTGACATACGCCGACTTCAACGCCTGTCGCTGAATGTCGGGTGGCACGCTTGCCAGGTTACTGACAGCCGGCCAACCGATGGTTTCTTCCAACTCGGTGTATTGAAACGTGTGCAACACGCCGGAAACTTTTCCGAACCGTGGTACACGCTGCGTGCTATTGCCATGCAGCAAAGCATGCGCGGCAAACACATACGGCACACTCAACTCAGTTCCGGCAGATCCCAAGGCGTTCGTGGAGAACGAGTCGAAATTGCCCATGAGCTGGGAGTCGTAGTACGCAGCCATCGCGCCACCCAGTTCTTCGCCAGCCAGTCGGCCAACGTCGTCCTGGGAATCTTCCATTGCGTTATCCGTTACAAGGATGAGCGCCCCGGCCTCACTCGCCGTAAACGTCGTGCTAGAAGGCGTAAAGGACTGCCCGTCCTGAATTTCAACACCGTCGGTCAAAGACGCGACCGATGCCTGACTCCAGGTCGGAATATCCTTTTGATTAATGCCCTGCGGCAGTGTGTGATTCCACACCAACGGCAGCATTATCGTGCCCTCACGCACTGTGAGAACCGAGGCAGCAATGGCGTTGTTCGCTAATGCCGAAACATTAGTCGCTCGTGTAATAGCCAATTGATTACCTCACGTAATAGTTAGGCACTGAGGGCATCCTCAGCACCTGGGTTTGTTCCAAACATGTCCCGGTACAGCGTGCGCCCACCGGGCGTTGCCAACAGCGCGTCCACGTCAGCGAAATCGTCGTCAGGATCAGCCAACCGCGAGGCCAAGTCCTCAAACGAGGCCACCGCTTCGCCAGGATCACCCTGGTCGGCTGGTGGCTGTTCCTGTCGAATCGCCTTAGTTGCGGCTTCTGTCCGCGTGGCTTCAGCCGAGGCTTGCCCAGCCGAACGACCAGCGGTCAGTCCCTGTTGATAGACCCACGGGATCAAGGCTGCTCCAGGCATCTGGGGGTTGGCCGCGACAGCTTCGCGAATCGTTTGATCCACTGCCGTGCGTTCCTGCCCTTCAAAGACCGGGAGGCCGCGAATTGGGTCTACAAGGTCGGTGCGATACACCGTCGCTGCTGCTTCATTCGCAGCGGCTGTGGGATCGGGTTGCCGCGCTTTGTCGATGTCCGCTCGCACAGCGCGATGGACCGGATCATTCAGATCGGTCGCTTGCTCATACAGTTCGTTCATACGCGCTGTATCAGCTTCAGCCGTGCGTTCGGCCTCGATACGTCGACGCTCTTCCGACACGGCACCGTCGAGACGTTCCTTCCAGGTCCGTCCTTGATCAGCAAGCTTGTCGCTAATCATCTTTTCGACATCAGCAGCCGTGAAGGTGGCGGGTGTCGTTTCTTCTGCTGCCGGGTCCGTTGGTGCGGAATCAGGAGCAGCGTCTATTGGGCTGGAGTCCGACGCTTCAGGGTTCGGTTGTTCAGCAGCTAAGGCATCCGCTTGATCAGGAGCGGCAGCATCAGGAGCTTGAGCGTCGCCGGCGGCAGGGGCTGAAGGGTCAGCAGACGTGGATTCAAGACCCAGGTCATCTGCGGACAATCCCTCGGCTTCTAACCCTTTCGCCAGGTCAGCCGACAATCCAAACTCTTCAGTCGTCGAAGCCTTGGCTTCGTCGCTCATGCGAGTCCTTTCGTGGAGCGATACGACGTGAGATACCCCCAAAGGGGTTATCCAACATTTACTGAAGCACGCGCACAGAAGTTGCGCTATAGGCGGTCAACTAGTCGTCGTCGAGCGCCAGTCCCTGTAAGATCCGTTGCTCACGCTTGGTCAGTCCTTCAATAGCCCCACGCAGGATCGGATTGGCGTTCGAGTAAGCTGACCGTTCCTTGCGCCCGGTGGCCTTCCAGTTGTTCTTAATGATCTGCCGCACCAGCAGGGCACCTTCAGGATCAACCATGCTGTAGCGGCGCAAGGCAATTTCTCGGGCTTCCTGCTTGTCCATGTCAGGAGCGACTGACATCACAAATCGCTGGTTGGACAGCACGTCGTCCCTGGCCTTGACCGCCTTGTCCGACGTCCGAGGATCACCAAATTGCGGGTACACCATGATGTTGCGGTAATTGCGATACAGGGCCGCTGCCGCTGGGCTTTCGCGCAATGCCTCACCCAGTTCCACGTCCGATGGCAGATTCGGTAGTACCTTGGTCGTTCGGATACCCGTCAACATGGGCAACAGGTTGGTGCCAGCATCCGCACGGTTTTCCACCATCATGCCAACCTTGTCCATTTGTGACGAAATGCGACCGATCAAGCTGGCAAAGATAAACATGCGAGCCGGTTCCCCGGATCGATAATGCACGCGGCCCGACGGGGTCACTTCACGTCGGACATCGAGCCACTCCCGCAACCCCGGCACCTTTTCGGTCCACTGGTGGGCACGGGTATAAAAGTTGCGATAGCTCGGATCAGATATACGTTCGCCAGTAAAGAAGGATCGGTCCAGCGCAAACGCTTCAAACGGCGCTCGCAGAATGGGCGTCACGTCAGCCAGCACGTTTTCCATCGTGTTGCCAAACCCACCCGCAAAGAATCGGTTGATGTCTTCAAACGGGGCACCCGCCAGGTACAGCACTTCGAGGTTGCCGTCTTCGTCCTTGCCCAGGACCGCATGGCTGCGTTCTAAGATCCAGTCCGGCATCGTGTAGGCATCAGCTTCAATGTCCTCTGCAAACGAATCACGGGACTTGGTCGCAATCGCCAGCTTGGACAAACGATCCGGGTTGTACACAAGGTTTTGCACCTGGGCTGGCATGTTGACGGCCATCCACCGGGCAAACGGAAAGATCGAACCGCCCTGGCGCACAGCCCGTCCGACGTCGTCATAGTTGTAGAACGTTTTTCGAGCAAACTCAGCCGCTTCATCCAGCGTGTCCCCCTGCGACAATCGCCAGCGAATCCCCGCAATCTTGGCGGCATTGTCCATACCCTCGGCCACGGTAGCTCCGAACTTGATGCCAAGAAATCCTTTTTTGGGAAAGGTGCGTCCGAAATTGTCGTCATAGTCTTTCCAGACAGCTTTCATGGCATCCAGTGACGTGCGTCGTGGGTCATCCTGGCCAGCGGCCTTGCGAGCTACGCGCTCCAAATAACGACTGACCGCACTCTGGTTTTCACGTCCGGGTTCAATAAACGTCTTTTCCTGGTAACCCCCGGCCACCCCGCCGCGCTGTTCAAAGTCTCGCCAAAAGTCATTGGATTTTATGCGCAGGACACCGTCTTCTGGTACGGGTAATCCCTTGGCTTGACGAGCGGCAATACCCTCCGGGGTCAATGGGATAAGCACGTCGTCACCAGCGTGCATCACCTGTCGCACGCCGTTCGGCATTTCGCGCAACATCGCGTTAAGCGGCATGCGGCCATTAATAAACGCCATCAACATCAATCCAAACCCATTACGGAAAAAATAACTGGTGTTGCCGGGAAAGACCGTGACGAGTGGTTTCCAAAGCGCATTGAAATTGTCCAGGGTTTTCAACAACCCACCCATTGCCAGCGGATTGCGCAACGTCGAGTACATCTGGATGACGTCTTGCGGACCCGCCAGCAACGTCGCCTGGCGATGAATGGCCTGCGTCACCGGGGCCGAAATGTCATCCACCGCGATTGCCGGGGACGTTAACCCTTCATATTCCACGACTTGGCCGGTCGCTGTTCGTGCCCGTTGCAACGCTTCTTGTTCTGCGGCACCGAGCCGCAAATTCTCAGCCACGTCACGAATTTCGGATACGGCGGTCGCGTCTTCCACCTGCTGCAAAAACGACACTTTGTTGTTTAACGCCGTGGTGGCTTCGCCCGGAGCGGCCACATTGTTAAACACATCATTGACCACGCGGTTCACCTGGTCCGGTTTGAGGTCTGGTGCCGCCGCTGCGATACGTACCGTAGCTTCTGCCACGGCATCTCCAATATCTAGGTCGCCTGCTCGATACCGACGCACCAAAGAATTCAGCACTTCGATGTTGACGTTGTGTTTACTTAATACCGCCATGGCCGCATTGACTTTGTTCGGGTCAATTTCGCGAACCTTGAGCGCCTTCAACAGGTCGTCGTCAAGAAACTCGGATAGCTTGGCCTTGAGCCGCGTATCGGCCATATCGTAGGCAATAACCGCCAGCACATCGGTGTCCACACCAGCGTCTAGCAGCTCTTCGACACTACGAGCTTTTGACGCATCTGACCGAGCTACGCCCTTGCCGCCGGTCACAACACCACGCAAAGCGGCATCGGTATCAATGCGGTTGTAGACATCCGTAGTGTCGGGAAACAAAAATCGAAAATAGAACGCTTCCGCATTTAGCGTCTCTTTGAGTTGGGGCGACAAGTCGGCAATACCAAATCGTTCAAACACCCCTGCGGTGTTCAACGCCTCCACGTCATCTCCAACGGCCTTGGCATTGCTGATGAACTCGTTACGCATGAACTGAATCAGCCCTGACAACCCATACGGTTCCAATTCTTCGGCCACTTCGTCATACGTCTTTTGCGCCTGGCGAGCCTTGACCAGGATGGTGCCGACTTCTGCCTGGAACTCCTCGTCATTGATTAAGCGACGTATGGTGGCCTCATCAACGCCCATATCGTCGAGTCCCGCCAGAATGTCACGGCGGGTTTGTTCCATGCCATTGAGTTGCATGGACCGAATGGCCCGATTCATCTTCTGTACGCGCTCGGCAGCGTCCTTGGAAATTTTGCCGCGACGTGCCATGTGGTCGAGTTCCCAATGCGTAATGTCAGTGCCCAGTACCGGGGTTGAAAACTTGCTGGCCAGTGAAGGGCCGACCACGTCTTCGACTGTCTCGTACACAGCTCCTAGCGTTTTTTTGCCCGTGCGTCCGGCCAATGGGGCTGGCACCTCAGCCAGCACAGCACCTACGCCCTTGGCCGCACCCTTGATGGATCGCCGCACGGCACCAATGCCCAGCACATTAAGGGGATCTAGCACCATCGACATGCCCAACCCGATGGTGTTGCGTGCCCATTCGTTGTCCATCCCGGCCCCCTCAAGCCAGGTGGCAAAGTTCATGTCCGCACGTTCTTCGCTGGTGCCCAACAATCCCCGTGTAAAACCTTCCCACGGCGATTCAATGCCCAGCCGGTTATCCTGCTGTCCTCCGAGAAACATACCGGCCACGGCATCTGAAGGTCGCGCCAGCACATCGAGAATGCCGGACACCGCACTTCCGGTCTGCGACGCCACGCCACCAATGATCGGAAAGTTCCCAAAATCGAAGCCCCCTTGTTCTTCGACAACGCCAAGTTGTGCCGCCCGATTGTTTTCGAGTTGTTGAATAAGGGGATCACTGCGCTGCAAGAATTGCTGCGCCGACATGTCCCGCAGGGTGGGTTCAACCTGTCGGGAGAACTTGTTCGCCAGCACCCCGCCAAATCGCGTGCGGCTGACACTACTGCCGAGCGGAACCGGCATCAGCTAGTAGACAGTCGCGGTGCCGTAGAGGCGGCTGGCCGTCGGTCGCTCTTTCTTGAACATCTCGAACATGCCCAGCGGATCTTGTCCCGCCGCCGTGCCGAGGACGCCAAGGTTCGCCAGGTCGCCGGATGACAGGGCCTGGAATGTTCGAGGCGTCATCTGCTGCATGGCCGTATCCCATGACCGTGCCCAGTCGTAGGGCGTGTTACGTACGGTCACTTCCTCACCAGCAATCGGGCTTACGCCTGGCACAATTTCCTGGCCGCGCACCAACGCGCCCAGCACAGGATCGAGCGTAACTTCCGAGCCACGGGGCGCTCGTGCCCAGCGACTGGCAAACGTCGCGCCAGGTTCTGACATTTCTCGGAACTGCGTCCATTGGTCACGTAACGCTTGCTGACGCATTTGTGTATCGAACTCAGCTTTTTGCAGCGCTCGATCAGCCGCAGCTTGCTTACGCTGTTCATCAGCCATGGCGGCCTGCTGGTCAAGAATCCGTTGTAACGCCTTATCAAAAGCCGCATTGCCCGTGTCAGGCTTCTCGCCATTATCCTTCTTGCCATTATCCTTCTTGCCATTAGCACCAGACGGTGGTTGACCGTCTGAACCAGGCTTTGGGCCAGGGGCTGGGGGTGGCGTGCCACCGGACGTTGTTGCAATCGCGGCCTCGTGATCCCTGGCCCACACCTTGGCAGCGTCTGCTCCATGAGCTTCGACGTAGGCACCCTTAACCGATTCCGGTTGGGTTATCAGCGATTGCCCATCGCTGGTGACTGTTGGTGCCCCTGCCGCTTGAATGCCGACATCACGGTCATGTTGGTCGGCCCAGACCCGTCCGGCCTGTGCCCCATGCACGTCCCAGAACATTTTCTGGATCGCCGGGTCTTCGCCAGCCAATGACTTGCCGTCAGATTTTGCTTTCGGTGCCGCAGCCAGCATCGCGGCCATGCCCGTCGCTACCGGTGTCGCTACCGGTGTCGCTACCGGTGTCGCTCGATCAATAGGTGCGGGGGCTACCAAATCTGCGTCAGCGTCTCCTGAAGTGTCTGGTGGTGCGGTTTGTATCACCGTCCTGACGTTCTGGCGCTGCAAGTCTGGCGTTAAAATGGCCTGTTCCATCCAGTTAGGACCGGCGGCTGGAGTCGGTGACGGTGCTGCTCGCACCGTCACGGTTTCATCACCCTGAGGCACTGATGGCACCACAGTGGTTCGTGTCGGCATGGTCAATACTTGATTGACCGCTCGCTCTCGCCAGTTGGGACCAAGTGCTGTTGGAAGGACAGGTGGTGTCTGGGCCCGGACGCTTTCGATACCACTTTGCACCCCTCTTGCAACTCTCTCCACCACGGGTGGGAGATCCCTTGCAACTCTTTCCACCTCGGATGGGGAAACCCGTGCAACTCTTCCCACCACCGCCTTGGCTTGTTCTTCAATACCCCGCATGTCCTGAATGCGACGCAGGTTTTTTTCAATGCCAGCTCGCGTGTCCTCGCCGATCTTGTTAGCGACCCAATGGTTCAACCTGTGCCAGGCATCCCGAAGGTCAGGTGGCCACCAGTCTTGCGGACCCATCAGTGCAATAACCTTTCCTGTGTCTCTGTGTGTATCGTCACGCAGCTCCGCAGATTCATCTATTCAGCTTTACGCCAGGATGTCCTCGACAGTGACCGGTACGTTCAGGGCTTCGTCAGCCGACATGGCCCGAGCAAACGCGGGGGTCACGCTGGGCAGGACCATCTGGCCACCGACCTCGGCAAACTCAGCCGGGACCGACCCCACGCTCGCCAGCATCTGGTCGTAGATATCCGCACCACCAATCCGCGCCCCCACGCCCGTTGGCGTTAACAGGGATGGATCACGAGTGACATCCCTGAACACACCCATCCGGGCGTCCATCAGGGCTTGATCAAGGTCCAGCGCCCGTTGCGCTGCATCTTCATCTCGCCGTCGTATTTCTGTTCGGGCCTTAATGCGTAAGCTCTGTGCCGCATCTTCCTGCTTGCGGACATCTTCCCGTTGCGTACGACGGGTGTCGTAAATCGATTCCAGTTGCGCAACATAGTCACTCGCCACCGCACGAGCTTCACTGGGCAATAACCCGGCCATTCCCTGGATGATGAGATTGGGGTCCAGCGTGGAATCGCCAATAAGGTCACTCATGCCGTCCATGCTCATCCACCGCTCAGACACGGTGCGGATGTACCCGAATAATTCGTCGGCCTGGGCGTCAGTCAACGAGCCGTTACGCAATTGGTTCGCAATTTCACCTGTCGCCCCACGCAGGTACAGCGGCGCATTGCTGTCCAGCACACTGCCAAGTGGCGCATATCCGGCAAAGCCAAGCGCAGCGTTTATTTGTGTTCGACCATCTTCGGTATTGACGTCAATGCCAAGAGCTGCCGCCTGGCCCCGCATGGCCTGTTCCATTTGCTGCTGCGAGCGTACGCGCTTGGCCGCTCGATCATTGTCAACAATTGAATTGATAATGCCCGTTAAGACGTTGGCCTCTGCTTCTTGCGGCGCGGCTGCTTTTTCTGAAATGATGACCCTTGCTTCAATGAAATCCAGCGCATCCTCTAACGTGGGAGGTTCGGCCATGCCAGGGATTGGTACGACACTGGTGGCCGCATCACGATCCATCTCACCAGCCAGCGTCTGCACATACCGCCGGAGGTTGACCGTCTCAGCACTTTCAGGCAACGCCGCCACGCGCCGCTGCAAGTCGATGAGTGTCGCCTCACGTCCACGAGGCTCGGCAACCACCTGACGCCCGGTCGGTGCTTCCACTGATGCCGGATCTTCGGTTGGGTCTACCGCAACATCGGCCAACTGTGCATATCGTGGTCGTTCCAGTGCTGCGAGACGTTCAATAACACTTTCTAGATTTTCCAGATTTTTAGCGCGGCGACCGCTGCCTGACTCCAGACGGCGGTAATTATGGATGCCATATGTCGCTAGCCCCTGGGCAAATTCCTCAGATGTCATCGGAGGTTCTGAACCCTCCGGCCAGAACCCCTGTTCACCTATCTGTTCATGCGTCAGCAGTTCTTGGTGACGAAGGTGCCGAGCCATCTCCCGTAGCTGATTGAGTGTCTGAAGTTCCTGCAACACCACCGCTCGTTGTGCATCTGTCAGTTGTAATGCCGACTGTGCCCGACGTCTACCGGTTGCCATGTATCACCGCCTGTTGCATCACCTCGAACCGTCGGCGCTTCACCGCGTCGGGTCCATACACTGCTGCTTCCATTTCCAGGTCATCCGTACTCTTGGACATTTCTTCAATGAGTTGTTCGTCGGGTTGTAGCGGGATTTGATCGAAGCCCAGTTCGTCCACCGCTCGGGTGCGTAACATCTGGAGAAACCGATCCGTATGTTGTCGAAAACGATCGGCGCGTCGGCGAAACCGGCGCGGCTCCTGGTCATCAGCCCAGCCTCGACCCTGCGTCGGATCATCGGTTGGCCCATCCAGCGGTTGTGGGGTCAGGAACGGATTCTCAATCATCGCTCGACCGTGACCTGATTCTCATTCGGCTGGTTGGCCGGACCCTGGACGGGAAGTCCCACGCCCGGTTGCCGTGGTCCCGGTGGTGCCCCACCCAGAACCCCACCTTCAGCCGGAGTAAAGGCGGGTTGCCCATCCGGTCCAAGCACTGTCGGTTGTGGCGTCGGTTGTGGCATCGGTCGCGGTCCACGACCGGAAGCCACCATCGCAAACTCACTGAACCAGGCATTGAATTGCGGGTTCTGTAGCACAAAGTCTTCCCACGCTCGTTCGTCCATCAGTTCTTCAACATTCTCATAATTCGCCAGTTCAAGGGCTACCCGTTTTGGCAGGAACCCGCCGCGCCACTGGTTGAGGTAATGCTGCTCGTTGGCAATGGCGTTCATGGGGTCATGCGGTCGAATACTGACTTCAACATCGAACCAGCCCTGCGTGTCATCGGGGCCAATCGCCACCCAATCCACCGTCTGCCGGTCCTTCTCGGTAAATCGAATCGGCACCGTATCGCGGACCCGGTATTCCACCAGCTCCAGCATGCGAGCAAACAGGACGGCGAACGCGGTCGCCTGGTGATCGGCAATCTGGTCAAACGGCACTCGTGCCAGTTGGGCACTCAGCGCCTTGGCAAACCCGGACCCACCGCCGGCCCCCACCGCTGCCGCATCGATCTGCGACGATTCCATCAAGGCCGCGAGAATGCCAAAGGTTTCCTCAAGGTCACCGCCATAGCGGGGCAACTCAATCGGGAAGAACCCCTTGTCACTCCCAGGCTCCAGCGGATGGGCCTTGCCAATTTCCAGTTCAAACGGCTTGGCCGAGCCATCCTCGTCGTCTTCGCCACCCACAAACCCATCGACCTGGTAGGTCGGATAGCTGGTACGCCAGGCGCGATGCCCCTTGGCCGTCAACATCGTGTACAGCCACGACACCATGCCTTCCAGTGGAGTTAGCACTGATAGGTAGCGTTCCTTGGGATTCGTCGTCGGTTCGGTCCAGCCTGGCGCATGGATGTACGGAATGAATCCATACGCATGCTTAAAGCGGTGGAGTAGTCGCCATGACCCCTTGAGGTTGGCAAACACCACCTGCCAGTCGTTGTCCCAGTATTCGAGGACTTCCACATCATCGGTCTGTCGGTCATCGTCGGTGGAGAGCGGTTCTCCACCCAGCGCACTGGCCATGCGCATGACATCTCGCCGAGGTCGTCGGCTGACTTCAATCACCGCATCCAGGCCAAATTCCCCGAAATCGGCAAAGATGGTGTTGGGATCTGGCACCCGTACCGCAAACGGTAATGGGGCCCCACGTTTCCAGTTCGCCACGCGGCGGTTGTATTCCTTGAGTTGATCGGCATCCAGCGCATCGAGCGCGTCATGGCCTTCAAAGAGATCACTGACCCCCGGCTTGTCGTGCCAGGCATCGGGCCGAAACACCAGCTTCAACCAGCCTTCGCCATCGACCGCCTGGTGATGCGCTAACCGTCGGCGAATCCCCAGCGGGTTTCGACGTTCCAGTTGCACGAGGGCTGCATTGCACCAGCGCGACACCCGAGCTGCCGCTCGCATGTCGTAATCCGTCGGGTCTGGTGGCGTCGGCACCTTGATCCGCAACGGTTCGGCGGTAACGGTCTGCACCGTGCGCCGCACAAAGGTTCGGGGTAACCCGAGCTTGATATCGACCGTGGTGGTGCGCAGGTCATCCGGCACCAGGATGTCAATTTCGTCACGTAGCATTTCGCGCCACGCATCACGCCGGGATGTGCGTCCGGCATACAACAATTCGAGGTCTGATTTTAACGACAGGATGTGTTGACGGGTTGGCGTCCAGCCCGTTCGACGTTCAGCCACGGTGCATTCGCGTTATACGCCTCTGAAGACAATGGGCCGCGCACGCCGTCGAGGCTTGCCAGCCGGTCCAAAATTCATGAGTAAGCCATACGCCAGCGCCTTGATCCCGTGATTGTCGGCATCGACCGGCACCTGCCGCAGCTTGTGCCCTTCCCGAGCCTCGGGGTAGCGATACATACGAAACTCCCGAACCAATTGCTGGCATCGCTTATCGATCTTTAGCCTTGCCCACAACTGCCGGTCGTGCCATAAAGGTTCCTGCCCGGGATGTTCCTGTTCCCACGCCAGGCGACGGGCGGGGTCTTCAAGAAACGTGGACAGCCGATCAATGCCGTCCTGGATACGCCAGTACGACGCCCGTAAAGCCACCTGCCCTTTCTTATGCCAGATCTCGGTTTGACTTTCTGACCCGGCGCGTTTCGTCCCGGCCACATCAATCACACCACCCGTCACGTTCTTCCACCACGGGCGCATGCGGCATTCCCCAATCACCCGCTCAGCCACCGAATCCGGCGGCGTCGCATAGATTTCATCAATGACGCGCACCTCATCGCCATCCCGCTGCACGGCATACACCGCGTACACCTGGTGCCCAGGGTCCATCCACAGTTCCACGGGCCAGCGAACCTTGGTGTCGCCCGAGCTGCGAGCCGGTTGAAACGGGACGCGACCCACATGCACCTTGGGGTGAAACTCCTGATGCACCAGCGTGGCCGGTGGGACAGGCACCCCCGCATGCCGTTCCATGAACCGGTTGCGCGGCATCGCCGATTCCAGTTCCTGGATCGCCGGATCGTGCCGACCCTCGGGGTACATCACCCGGTTGGCCCACGACGGCATGGAAAAGCTTTCCCCCAGCGCCCCGTCAGCCTGCCACTGCTCATGCCAGGCGTGATACCAGTCGTACGCGCCTTCAAAGGTGCCGGTAAACCACAGCCATCCCAGCTCCCCCGCCACCCGACGATTGACCCGTGACACCAGCTTCAACGCGGCTTCTTCGGTCAGTTGCGCCGCTTCACACGCCATAATCCCCGACGGCGAATGGCCGGCAATTTTTCGAGCATCATCCACGGTACGGGCGCGGACCTGTGCGCCTTCAAACACGCCCTGTAATTCAATCGTCCACCCTTCCTTGGTCGGTCCCCTGGCATCCTTGAGCGCACCGACGGCTGAATACAGGTGGTACAGGTATTCAAATTCCCGCTCGGTCAGGTCGTACTGTTTCGCCACCAGCCAGTACAGGCGGTTGGGTTGTGTCCGCGCAAACGTGTCCTGCGCCCCGACCCGGCTCTTGCCACCCCCTTCGCCGCCCGCAATCAGGCCGAACCGGGAATCACTCAGCAGCGGGGGCCAATGCTCCGGCTGCGGCACAAACGGGTCAATCCCCGGGGCGTTCCACCGCTCCAGTTGCCGGTTCGCCGCTTCCCACAACACGAGCCGTCGTATCAATGACGGGCGCTCCGCGATCTCCGGGCCGCTCAGGGGGCAGTGCTTTAAGAGCGGTGAGGAGGTCACGCTGGGCCATGTCGAGGGCGTTTCGAGCAGATTCTCCGAGATTGTGTTCATGCGTAACCCGTCGGGCTGGACTGCCCAGCGTGTACGACAACACCAGCCGTACCGCGTCCAACTGCCGCTTGCTCATACTCTCGGTGCCTTCCAACGCTTGCAGGAATCGCTCCTGCGCGAGCGGGGTCGCCGCCTCGAAGAACTCGTCCCACGGAATCCCCGCCGCGCTTCGGATGTCGGCGATGTACCGACGGACGTGTTCGTTCCGCAGAATCCGGGTGAATTGCCAGGTCGGCTGGCCCAGGTTCTCGTCGATCTCCAGCGCGTTGCACAGCTTCGTCACCGGCATGTTCTCGATCCCGCGCAATTCGCAAAGCTTCTCGAAGCGGTTGCGCCCGAGCCACGATTGGTCCTGGTCGTCGAGCGACGTCCACGCGGTTTCGGCCAAAGGCGATCGCGTAAACGACGGCACTGACGAGTTGCCAGGCATCGACTTGTCCGGGGTATCCAAGGTCTTCATGCACATCCTCAATAAATAGACGGGCCTCCCGCATCAATTGGGCAATGGCCCGTCGGCGAGCCACCGGCAACCGGGCCATCCGTTCGGCGGTGGTGAGATTCGTTGGCGCAATGTCCTGCGTGAAATGACCCAACGCATCGCGCTCGGCCTGTCGATACACCATGAGCCACACCCGTAACTCGGGTTCCAGTTGGTCCACGTTGCTCACCGGAAGAAATGGCGGCGGCTCCTTGGCACGTCGGCTCATGCCTGTACCGTAGCCATCAGTCGGCGACCCAACCATTCAGCGACCGGGGCCACCACCCCGTTGCCACACATCCGGTAGCGATGCGTATCGGCAATGGCCGTGCCATCAGCGGTCCAGCGCGTGTGGTCATCCGGCCATCCCATCAAGCGTTCACACTCACGCGGGGTCAGCCGGCGCACGCCGACCAGCGTCGCTGCATCACCAGTGCCAGATGTTCCCGCCTGGGCGGGTTGCGACTCCCACGCCACGACCGATCCCTGCTGCACTTCTTGCAGGTTGCTGTAATTTTTCGCCCCAAACGTCGTGGTGAGGGTGCCAAGCGATGCCGGAATCCCTGGATACGTGACGTACGTTTCGTCCTCCGAGCCACGGCGACCCCGGGCGTTCGCCTGTAACGTGTTCGCCACCAAGTGTCCGGCCTGGGCCTGGTTGTCGTCCGGGCCGGCCACACCAATCCCTGTCGCCGTCAGCGCGTTCGACACCAACTTGGTGTCGTCTTCACGGTGACGGCCCGGTGCGTTGCTGTTGGGGTGTCCTCCACCGGTCAGGGTCGCGGCAAGGGGGATGTACGCGCCGTGGCCGTCGAGGTCGGTGGTGCTGCGGCCACCGCTGCCAGGGCCTTGACCAAGGCTTCCGGCAACGTCCGCTGTCGTTTCTTGGCGCGACGCAGGATCCCCAGGGCCGCTTGTGGGGAGAGCGAGTACTTCGACGGGACCGCGCCAGTCTCCAAGATGTCCGACAATAAACACCCGTCGGCGGCGTTGCGGGACTCCAAAATGCTGCGCGTCCAGTACGCTCCACGCCACACCGTACCCGAGGTCATCCAGCGCGTGGAGCAGTCGGGCAAAATCGCGTCCGCGAGCAGCGGAGAAAAGCCCTGGAACTTGCTCGATGACCACCCAGGGGGGTCGGCATTCCCCAAGGAGCCGGGCAAACTCCCACCACAGGCCGCTGCGGTCACCCCCAAGACCCTTCCGCGCTCCGGCCACGGATAAATCCTGGCAGGGGAAGCCTCCGTAGATGAGATCCCAGTCGATGGTTCCCTGCACGTCTTCAACCTGTGTCTCCCTTCGTGTGTCCGGCCAATGCCGCGCCAAGACCTCCTGGCACCAGCGATCCTGTTCCACCTGCATCCCCGTCGTAATTCCCGCACGACCAAAGCCCAGCTCGAAGCCGCCCACGCCGCTAAACAGCGACAACGCCTTCATGCCCCCTCCACGGCAATGCTCCGCACCTCGACCCGCTCAGCCACCGCAATGGCGTCACGAGCGTCAAGGTCGGCATAGAACACCCATGCGCCGTCATCCAGCTCCAACCGTCGTGCCTCAATGAGCAACGGCGGCGCACGGTCCCGCCAAGTCACCTGGTACTGTCGCCACCCCAAGGCCCGTCGCACCGTGCGTCGAGGCTCAACGGGTGGTCGTCGTCGATTACGTCGCCAGAACCGCACCATCGCATCGGCCCTGTCCCTGTCACGACACGCTAGTGCATGAGCTAGGGCTTTTCGTTCTGTATTTCAGGGCAACAGAAGCGCGTACGCGCACGTGGAGTTTTGGGTTGTTTTTCGCGAACGGGGATAAGCTATACGAGGGTGCGGCGAGGCGCAGTCAAACCTAGGCGCTACATGTGGTGTGCGTGGCGTGCTACGGGGTGCCTATACCCCTACACGTTGTGCCTGGCGTACGTTGGCGGGTCTGCCTATATGCGGTTGGCGTGTGAAGCACCCCGTAGGCGTAGGCGTGCCCAATATGGCCTGAATATGGACACCGGTACGCCACCACGTGCCATTGACTCGAGTAAACCAGCCCTGGACAAATTACTACTAGATATATGTCACGTGTTTAGTGGTGCCTGGTTGTCAGTCTCGACATAAACCACGAATGAACCACGACGCCAGCGAGAACGACCGCAAACATTCATTTCCACATATCAAGGCACCACATCCCACACACAACATGTAGTAATCCCGTGAGCTCCCCCTAATCAATATATGGCGTGCCCACCACGCCAGAATCCAGGCACATTGGGATATCTCGACACCTTCTAGCGCCGCTGTACGGCAATCCTGGGCGATGGTTTTTCCAGGATCTGACCAAAATTCCCACATTTTCGGGATTTTGACGCTAGACACCATCCCGCCGCGGGATGGCACAAACACCTATAAACACTGTTCAACACTGACTAAAAGAAATATGATTGCCTATATGGATTAGTGCGCAACCACTGCTGTAACAGTGATTGCGCTACCAATAGTTGGAGTTAGCAACTATGGCTACAGAGTCTCGCATAGCACCAGAAGAATTAGGACAATCGCTACTTAGATTATCCAGGCTTCAAAACTTGCCAGTCTGGAATCCGAACACAGCACCTATCACCAGTGATGGCTTGACTAATAGCAAGATGGCTAAGGCCACCACTGGCATACGTAGCGCGATCATCTATCTTGCAAGCGGTACGACAGCAGAATCCGCATTAGGTATCGAGAATCCACGTAGCACGTGCCCATACATTACCCATGGATGCGGTCTGGTATGCCTGGTAACTGCCGGACGCGGTCAAGCACCCAACGTTCGTGCAGCCCGGATAGGACGCACGCTTGCCTACTTGAATCATCGCGAATGGTTCATTAATAAAGTGACCGATGAGCTTGAAGCTAGGTCCAGGTACGCACACCGTATCGGAAGCGAGTTTGTGTTCAGGCCTGATGGCACATCTGAATTAATCACTGATTACCTATCCCATGCCCCACATTGGTTTGATATTGCGGACCGTGTGTATGGGTACGTTAAGAATTTCCGTCTATATATGGATTGGTTAACGCATCCCGAACGATACCCGGCCACGCTATCGCTAACATTTTCACGTTCGGAAGTCACAACGTCGGACCAAATCCAGGCAATTCTAGACAATCACGGGACAATATCTGTGGTGTTTGACCGTATCCCGGATCGATGGGATGCAGCACCACATGCACCCATAGAAGATGCCACCAAGCATGACTGGCGTTGGCGTGACACTCCCGGAAGCATTCAAGCATTAGTGGCGCTAGGACGTGCCAAGAAAGACAAGACGGGATTTGTCGTTAGGACTGCGTAGCACGCGATAGCCAGTGATGCCGCGTCCTACGGGATGCGGCATCAGTGGTTGTCACGTGCTGGCAATCCAACGTTAAGGATTCTGATGATGTTCAATTTGAAACTACGCCTATTGTCGTGGTTGCTTCCGGATGCCTATCAGTATGTGACCGAACAGATACGGTTGGATGCCCTGGAGATGGCGATAGCTGACCTACAAGAAACCAAAGCGGATTTGTACCGATGAACACATGGTATGACGACACCAGGCAACAACGGCTAGCGGTAGAACTCGACCGCAACGATACGGTCGATTTGGTTGGCTTAATTTTCCGTATCTCGCGCCGGCGCCGACGTGGAATCGACAATTCTCGCGACCGAATGAAACAGGCAATCGCACAACGCATTGTCCAGGCACGTACCAACGGCGCTATTAAGGTGGTGGTTCAACAACAGTAACGGTGCCAGTCAATCACGCCATATAGGACGTTCCTATGTGGCGTGACTGATTGCCATTGTGGCAGTCAATCTCAGCCCATAAATGAACGCCGAAAACGGATAGGTTCACCTATCAACATCGGCTAGGTGCAGCATCGGATAGATGCAACATCGGCTAGATGCAGCATCGGCTAGGTGCAGGCAACCCCGTTGCCGCACCACATGTATGGACATATCATGGGTGGCCATGATTGGAGGGTTGGACAACATGACAGCAAGTAAGCCGGACCTTGTGCCGGAGGATATGTCCCACGTGGCCTTAGTCCATCGGTCAGACTGTGTCCCTGTGGATCGACCCAGTTCGACCCAATGTGAGGCCGATAGTTACGTGCAAAGTCAACCATGCCCAAATCGTACTACCAAGATTTGCCGACAAGTCAGGGTTGTCGCTGTCTCGTCTGCACTGACCAGGCATAGCTAGCCGCCCTCAGCCTCCCTGTCACTCGCTGGCAGGGAGGGTGATGTCTACTAGCAGACATCCCCTCGGACGGCGTACCTGGGATCATCCCCCAGGCGAGGGGCCGACAAGCTGTACATCGTGTGCGGGGCGTCAACCATTGGAGGGTTAGCCAAATGGAAGCTGGTCTGGAATGCGGCACGTTGGTGTTGGAAGAACATGGGAAATCGTATTACTTCCTGGCAGGCATTAGTGCTGGTGAGATTAAGTCCATCCTGGGCGGAGATATTGCGGATAAGGCCCACTGGCATTGTCGTTTCGTTGCCTCCGAGCGACAACGTGACCGGTACGACAGGGTGTTGGACGTGGTGACGATGGTAGATGACAGGGTGACGGCCACACGAGTGACCGGGCCATCCGATATGGACGCTGTCGAGGCTGTGTGGGCAGCGATGTTTTATCACGACCAGCAATCTGCGCCGGTCCACGTGATCAATGCTCCGCCGGTCGTGGTCGGGCCGATTGCATTGATTCCCCGTGAGGAATTTGGGTCCGGCAACTATTGGGACAGCACGTATTCGATCACAGGCGCACCCCCTGAAAATTTAGATGTCGAGGATGGTGACATTCTCCACACAGATGTCATCGATCTTGATCGGGGCACGTCTCACATTACGCTGACAAGAAACTAGCTGAGCCTCAACGCCCTCGGGGATAGCCTCGGGGGCGTTTGTTTATGCCCCCTGGTTATCGGCATGGGATAGCTGCAATCTACACCGCATCTACAATACGTCTAGAACCCGTCTACATCCGGTCTACATGTGGCCCACAGGTGGTGCTGACTACTGTTCGTGGATCGGAGAGGTGCAGCCGACGCCGAACCGCCGCGAGGCAGACCCCTGGCCAAGATTGCAATGCACTGACGCGCCAACGTGGAAGAGGTTTGGTCGGCGCTGATGGTCGCGGATGTTCTCAACCCCGTGCATCGAAGCCGTCCGAACCGACCCCGAGCATACGAGCCATGTCAAGTGGTATCTGTAGAACATAGGTGTATTGCTATTCGCGGGTCAAGGATGTGTTCGCGGCAAGATTTTCATAGGTCATATTGGTCATGGACCCTTCGTTCGACGCCTTAAATCGACGCACAGAGGCTCGCTTATGTTGACCTGGCATGAAATGGCATGAAATGGCGCATATGTGGGTCCATCAGGGTTCTGCGAAGAAACCGAATTAACGAAGAAAGTCTCAAGCGGGACGCACAAAAGCCGCCCTACCTCCCACCAAGGAGAGAGCGGCTTAAGTGCCTGACTAGAGGCTTCTATCGTAGCTCACCGGCAATGACGTTGCCACATCGGCGCCGAGGTCAGTATCATCGGACCATGACACGTCACAAGAACGACAACTTCGTACATGCTCCGGGCCAATTGATGGGCCTTATGGAGCTTTCCATTTTTCTGTTCGGTCACACGAGGAACAATGGGTACACGCATCGGATTGCGGCGAAGTCCACATTCCCCAAGCCCTATGCTGAATTGCACGTGACCCGCATCTGGCTGAAGGACGAAGTCGCGGCATGGGCCAGGGAACATCGGCCCCAGGCTCCAGGGTTGTTAAAGGATCTCGACTAAGTGGCGTAAGGTGTTACCACCGTTCATGGGCATAGATGGATCAGACCGATTCTATGTTTCCACTCCGAGAGGAGAGGCGACAGGATGATACATCCGTATAGGATCTGGAGGTCTGTGGGTTCGATTCCCACAATGCCCTCCAAGATGCGTCACCCCGGTATCAATTCAAGCTGACCTTCAGGCACCCGAGCCATGTCTCGCCGGCGACGAGCCGCCAGCGCGTGCGCAATCCCCTCGCACAACACGTCGATCGACACGCAGGGGTGGTCCCCGCAGGCCACGTGTACCTCGTCGATGAACAGCTCCGCATCCTTACGCCGCGCCTGCATACGGCGTCGGTATCGAAAGAACTCGTCGCGATACTTCGGGTTCGGCCATGCCGTCCTTGGCAATGGAACTCGAATATCCTCCAGCGCCTGGCCGTAGATATTCAGCAGGAGTTCTTCCATCGGGCTGGGGGCATGCGTGAGGACGGGCCGCATTAAAAGGGCAGCTCCTCATCGTTGCCCTGGGCGCGTCGTGGTGCCCGAGGTGCGGCCACCCACACGTTCTGCGCATTCATCTCCAGCGAGGTGCCCGTAGACCCGTCATTTTTTTCATACGTCCTTACCGTGATGGGGCCTTCACACTGGACGAACTGGCCTTTGGCCACATTCGCCGCGACCCACTCAGCCGTGTCGCGCCAGACGGTACAGCGCACCCACGTCGCCTCATCTCGTGATGCCCCCGTAGCCGCCACGCTCAGGTCACACACCGCCGTGCCCTTCGCATCTCGCAGCTCGGGTTCCTGTCCAACATTCCCACGTACAACGGTCCAGGCCATCAGCCTCGCTCCTTCAGTTGGGTGGCGAGGATGTCTAACTCCCACGCCAGTTCCTGACATTCCTTCACGGTGAGTACAGTCAACGCTCCACTGGAGTCCGAGCCAGCATGGGCATGGACCCGCAGCCCAGCCCCGAACCCAACGTCGTGGAGTTCAATGGACACCGGATGTCGCCATCGACGGCATAGCCGATGCGAGACTCCATGAAGAAGACGACCAGGCGTGTCCATATTCCTGTCCATATTCGGCTCGTTTCGGCTCACATCGGGTGACATGCCGTCACCCCCTCGATCAGCCCACGTATGGACGCATTAACAGGTTTGAAGCAGCGTTCTCGCGCACACTCCCAGCGTCTCGCAAGCTCTCGCATGCATGGCCGTATATTCCTCCGGGGAATCCGGCAAATTGCGTCATCCAACCTGTTATCACCTCTTTCCGAACGTCCTGTGTCCATATTCTGTCCATATTTCATATCGCTAGCTGGCTGCTATAACAGCGCTCTGGTGTGCCTGGCGAATCGCGTCGCCGACCACCGTGGTGACGACATGCATGCTGTCGTGCTCTAAATGCCCATACACATCGGCTGTAATGGACACGCTGGCATGCCCAAGCGTTCGACTCACAAGTGTCAACGGAGCGCCCCTCGAAATGGCGATGGAGGCGTACCAGTGTCGGAGGTCGTGGAAACGCAAACGCTCAATACCTGCGTTTCTACAAAGACGTTGCACCATGCGGGAGTATTGATTTTTTATAGCAAAATCCCCGGTTGGGTTCGGGAACACCAGTCCATGATCTATCCAGGTGGCCCCCAACCGCATGCGCGTTTCAGCCTGCCGAGCCTTGATGGTCTGCAACAGTTCCAGCGTGGTCGTGTCCAGCGGGAGAGTGCGCACCGAACTCTTCGTTTTCAGCGAAACCCAGCCACCCTTGGGCATATCGTCTGCCTGTCGATGCACGTGCATGGTGCCATTGTCCATGTCAATGTCCGACCAGCACAGACCGGCCACTTCACCGGCGCGAAGGCCCGTGTGTAGGGCCAGTAACACTTCGTACCGGCCCTCTGCATGTGCGACCGTACACAACTTATCCACATCACCCATAGCTGGTGGTCGCACCACATGCGTTTCAACGGATGGTGGCATGACAAACGTACAGGGGTTTTTCACCAGCAGTTCATGGCGCACGGCGTTTTTGAACACCCCGGTGAGAATTTTCAGGTATTTCCCTGCGGCTTTCGTTACCGCAGCATGCGCCTGTACCCACGCCAGCCACCGTTCCACATGGATGCGTTGGACCTGGGCCAGCTTCATGCGACCCAGGTCATGTGGCCGCACATACCTTCTGCGCACCAGCATGTGCTGCTGCAACGTCCTAGGACGCCACGTCGATCGGTGCCGCTCTATATATTGTGCGTACCAGTCGGATACCGTGAGCCGCTCGGCGTCGATGCTTTGCCCCTGCTCCAGTTGCTGAAGCTTGGCCCGACCAAGCTGTCGAGCCTCGGTCTGGGTGTCCCCGGTCGCCGTGATATAACGATCCAGCTTTTGGGACCGAATTCGGAATTGCCATTTGCCCTTGCGCTTTCGCAATGAGCCATCACCATGTGCCATATCGCTAACCCTCCGTTATGACGTGCGGCATTCTACGTGACATGGCAATGACGTTGCCAGTTACTCGTCTCGCCCGTGGAGCATGCGGTGTTCCCACATACGCTCGGATGCTTCTGCCGAATGCAGCTCGACAATCTCGCGAGAGGCTGTAGGTGTGGCCGTCGGCGTCGGCAACGCCTGGTCATGCATGTAACGCTCGACCTCGGTGGCCGGGATGCGCCACTCAGAGTCCCGAATCCGAAATGCCTTAAGACGCCCATCCTTGATCAACGTTCGGATGGTCTGTGGATGCGATTGCCAGGCGTCAGCCAGCTCGCGCACCGTCCACACTAAGCGTTCCTCACTCACCATTCACCTCCTTGGATCACCCGTGTGGGGCGATCAATAAGGCCCACGTGGCACGGCCATACCCCTGCGCAGGGCAATAGCGTGGAAGCCACGGGGCCGGTTCAACCTGAATCATCTGTCGTCCAAATAACGGGCCATCAATGTGGCCGTGTCGGGGCTGGGCAATGCCGTGCCATCCCGCCGCGAGGACGGTCCCCCATTGCAAATCCCAATTCCACGTGGCTGGCCAGTACGGTCCCCGATCTACAACCGGTAAGTTGAGTCGTACTCTGTCACCAGATGGTGTGGGCAAAGTCGCGATTACCCATGACCCCAGCGGTAGGGTCCGATGCGCAATGCCGATGCTGCCTTCGGTCAAATAGCTCCACTTATAGCCGGGACTCCCTGGTTGCAGGTCATCCCATGTCGCACAGTGCCAGCGAAACGAAGTCGGCTGGTTCATATACCCCACACATTCACCCTGCGCATTCACGTAGCCACAATCCCAGGCCGTGACCGGCCCTCCATAGGCCGAGGCCATCTGCCAGCCATCGTCGGTGTCGGCCTGAACGCTCACCGCACTTGCGGCAAACACGACTACGGCCAACAGCACGGCCAAACATGTAGACGATTTGTAGATTCGGTGTAGATATCGGGTCATGCCGGAAGCCCCCATCTGTTGTCATCGAGGTGAACCGCTTTGTTCATAGTCTTAAGGCGCGTGAGCGTGGCGCTGACGGTGGATCGAGGTTTATCGAGACGCTCACAGATGTCGTTAAGGCTCGTGGGCGCATACTTTTCCAGGTCGTAGACGATCGAATCGACCAGCGTCGCTTTACCTTCCATGCCAGGAATCGCGCTCAAATCGGTCTGGGTAAAGCGCACCCCATCGGCGTACCCGTACTCGTCGCCCGAGAACTTGACGAGAATCCCGTGCCGTCCCTCACGTCGTCCCGCATTCGTCTTTTCGTGAACCAGTCCGACACCCACCAGGCTCGACTGCTCGTCACTGTCGCGAGTCACACTCCAGGTATTTCGTGCATAGTTCTCAGTAAATATCGATCCTATGGGCGAGACGTGATTGCTTGTCTCGCGACCCTGCGTCATCGCGGATTTAGAGACGTGGTCAATGGCAAGGGTCGGAACGCCCAGACGCCCAAGGCTCTGCATACAGGCAATCGCCGTGCCAGCCTCGTTGGGTTCCCCGCCGCGAGCCATCCCGAGCGAGTCGCAAATCACAAAGCCAATGTTGTGCTGGGAGATCCAGCGTCGGACCCGTTGCTCAAGCTCAACCAGCGATGCCGTCATGCGTCGGTAGATAATGGTGTGGTGACCAAGGGCCACGTCATGACCGGCCAAGATGGCCTTGAGCCGCCGTGCATGCGCACTGCCATCAAACTCCCAGTCGCACAGCAGCACGTTGCAGGGTTCGGCTTCAGCTACGCCCACAATCGACGTCCCGGTACAGGCAGTCACGGCCATGCCCAGTGCGAGGTAGCTTTTCTGAGAGCCGCCTGGCCCGAACAGAATCGTTGGCCCCGAGTAATCGACGTACGGTCGCAGGAAATATCGAGGTCGTGTCGTGTCAAATTCCAACAGGGGTTTCGGTGGAAGACCTTCTTTCACCTCCTCCAGCACGTGGTAGATCGCGACCTCAAGAAAATCCTTCCACGGCATCTTCTTACGAACGCTGACTTCGCTCGCCCAGGCTCGACGTCCCGACGGGTTGCCTAACCACAGGTCAGACCGATGCAGAATGCCCCGACCCTGTGGCCGCACGGTATAGGCCGCAACTTCAGCGACCCAGCTATCCCGGCGCTTTACGAGGGCGTCGAACTGGATCTCGACAGGTCCGGTCGAGGTGTTCCATCGATAGATGTGGGTGCCACCTTCATCGGTATGCACAAATTCGTCAGCCGTCATGCGACGTGAACCAGCCCCCCATCGTGATGGCCTGGCATGCCACTCGCGACCATGTCTTCACTCAACACCGTCGCGTATTCCGGTAGACAAGCGTCCCTTGTAATGGCCGCGACCGTGGTTGGATCGACCTCGGGCCATCGAGCAGCCATTTCACGGGCCAATCGGGGATATTCAATCGGTTGGCCCTGGTCAAAGATTATTTGCATGGCGTGGAAGGTCTTCTTGTATTCATCAATCGTGAAGTCCGATGGCCGCAATTGCTGCATCACGACGCGGACATACGGCTGCGCATAGCCAGCCGCCCCCCACAACAGCATGGACCCCAACACCTGGCGCTCACGCAAGGCCATATAAGCACGTTCATTCGTCATCGGGCACCTCCTTGCATTTACCGATGAGTTCATCAAAATCGGATACGCGCATCAGCACGAATCCATCACCACGTTTTTTGTATCGTTCAAACACAAAGGTGACGTCACTCTTGGCAAGCGCGGAGTGCAACCACCGGGGGAGGGTTCTCCGATGCTTGACCTCTCCGCGCTTGCCCAGAAAGACGTCGTCGCGAAAGTAAAAATCTGGCCCTCCACCTCGGGACTGCTCCAACACACGCCCGTGGCCGTAGGTGGTGGCACACCAGCGTTCGGTCTGTTTCCATGCCGGATCACTCATACGGCAACATCCACAATTTCGCTGGCGTGCCGCGACCATTGACCTGGGCACCGACCTGCACGAGATCGCCGCGCTGGGCCATCCGATGAATCTCGGTACGGACCCGACCAACGTCTTCGTACATGAACTTCGCAATCTCTGGCGCGGTCTGTGGCCCGTCCATTTGCTCCAGGGCTTTCAGCACCTGCTTGCCAACACGAGAGCCAATCACCCGTGCGACACGCGGCTTGTGTTCGGACGCTCCGATTTTTCGTGCGCCCGGTCGGTCGGGGAGACACAGGTAACAGGTGGTCACTGTGGGTTTATCAATGTTTCGCGTGACCATCCACCCGTATGGAATCGTTTTGCCACGTGACTGGGTGGCCTGGCCACACGCATCACATGCCCACCTCATGCCTTTACCTTGGCCTTACGCTTCGGCTTAGCCTTTGGGGCTGTCGCCGTGGCCGTGAGTTCTTCAGCACGCCTCGTGAACATCTCGGTCAAATCAGCCATCGCCGAGGGATAACGCTCCGCAAACAGCGAGCCACCAACACTGCGCAGCTCCTCGCGCAAGTGTTCGACCTTCGTCATCCCTCGCAGTCGTTGCCGCCACGCTTGCATCGTGCGCTGTGGCTCCACGGTGGCGTTAGCCGCCGTGGGTGGGGTGGCGTCAGCCGCGAGGCCGGGTTCCTTGCCCAGATTTTCCAACGGTTCGGGATACAAATGCCGGCCAATGCCCCACTCATTCTGGCAACAGCGTTTGAACGCTTCGGTATACCCGGCCTTGTCGCCCTCCATGTCGGCACGGTCAGCCCCGTTCTCTTTACCCAGCCAACCCACCGTGTCGTCCACGTATATTTCAACGCGACACTTCACCCCATGTTCGCCCCAGTTGTCGTAACTGGTGCGCCACCGTGTGGGGCCAAGCACGTGGTCAAGGCGGTGCATCAACGTGCGCGTGCCGATGTAATCGAGCTTCTTACCCCGTGCCCCTGGACGTTGCTGAATCACGCTTGCTGGAAACGGCGCTCGTAAAGCGTCCCAATCAATTGGTTCCATATCACTGACCTCCAAGAAAGAAAAACATCACGCCACCACAGATGACCGCACACAGGACCATCAGCAAACAGGTAGCGAGATCACGAAGTACGTCTTCCACAACAACCACCGGTCGCGTCATGGCATCACCGGTCGATACCACCGCTGGGAGTGGTCGCCGCCGCGAGGTGCCTTTTCAGTGGCCACACGCTCCGAGCCAAGCAAAGCGTTTTCTACATGCCTTTGACTGACATGCACCTGGTGATGCCGTCGCAACATCCATCGCAAAATGTGAACGGATTGCGGCTCTGTGGCTTCGCACACATAGGCTTCACACAGGCGTCGAATTTTTGGCAGGGGTTCCATTACGTGGCGCGTCGTCCCCGGCCAAATGCCCCGAACAAATCGTCGGCAATTTCAAGCGCATCCAGCAGGTCATGGGCCAGCCGGTCAATCTCACGATCAACCCACTGATCGGTGGGGGTGTCTCCCGTGGCGCTGGATGGATCAAGGGATGCGTTATAACTCGCAGCCCATGCGGTGCGAGCCATGTCATCGAGCGCCCCATGCAACCAGGCGGGTAGTCGATTCGCGTACGGAAACTCGGGTTCTGTACGTGGGCCATACCGAATATCAAGTGTGGGCAGCGGTGGTTGAACCGCCTCTTCAGTTGCACGATCTCGTGCGTTCTCGTATGTTCTCGCTTGCATCTGGGTGCTAACCCCCCTGGTGTACGACATTCCCGCTTCGGTGCTTTCAAGGTGTCTGAAGCGGGATGTCGTTTGTTACGGCATAAATATGGTTACTGTGGAGCTACGAGTATTTTCTATGCACACCCCCTGTTTGCGTTCTGTATTTGGGCACATAAAAACCGCTCTTCAACACAGAGCGGTTTACGTTCTTACACAAGTGCGTGGCCACAGTATCGATCCGGCTGACGGGTCCACCAGGTGTTGTCGTTCGTGCGTGTGCTGTACTCGACGCATGCGCACACATGTTGTGTTGCATCAATCGGTCGCGAATGTGGTCGAGCTTGCGACGGGGCTGGTAGTACCTGCCGAAATCCATTCGCAGAATCATGGCCCGTAATCGTGACAATGCCGTCCTACCTAGCAACCCTGGCTCGCCAATTTTCGTCCGGTGTATGACCGGCATTGCCTATCTCCGGCTCAACGGGATGCCTATAGTCAACGCCCGTAAATCGTTCGTCAACTAGGCTCACAGTGAGCCATCCAGAGATTGAATGTGGTAGTTCAATCAAAAATGGTTGCGGAATTTACTAAATTGATTTTCGATGTGTCAAATCGCGTTATCGGGCATCAATATCCACCTTCGGCAACCCCTCCCGTGACGCCAAATAAATCGGCCAGAGGTCCGTTACCCCATGCTCGGGATGCACAGAAAACAACGTCTGGCTTGGCAGCGAGCTGCTCTTTAGTTGCCTGGCCGAATACATGGACCCACCCGGCCATGCCCCGTTCATGATGACGTCGAAGCCTGTGGATTCAATCCATGCCCGTGTGTGGAAATGCCCCAGGCACATATAGTGAAAGGCTCGACCTGACAGCTCTCGGGGCAGGTGTGCCTGGATCAACTCGAAGAATTTGGCCGCATTTCGCATCACCGCATTCTGTGGTGTCCCACCCCACGAGCGAATCGTATCGCCGTGGATCAACAGGAACCGGAAGCCCAGGCGTTCGACCAGTTGAAACCATGTCTCAGGGATATGCCAGACGATGCGCTTTTGTGTGCGCGTCAGTTGTTCGGCAATCCTCGTGATCACCCAGTCAAAATTCTCTGTGGGTTGCACCGCTTCCTTTGCACTAAAGGTCACGCGACCATGATTGCCAGGCACTGAATACACGTGGATTTCTTCAAAGGATGACAGCAAACCGACATAGACCCGCGCCATGACCTCGGGCACATGGATCAATTGCTGGGCCAAATTCCAATCTATCTCGGTGGTCTGCCCCCGATAGATGTGCCGCCCCTCATTGTTATCGCCCAGGGAAAAGATGTTGAGGCGTCGCACCGAGGGATCGTGGCGTTGTTTCACCTGCGTGACCGCATCGATGAGCTGTTGCGCTCGTGCCAGGAACGCATGCTTATCGTAGGCACCGATCCCGCCGGACTCCGACGCTGAGATGTGCGACCCGCCATGCTGATCGGAGATGACTAAACACATTTCCTTTTTAGTTCCACTCGCCACGCGGCGAGGCTGCAAGGGCGTTGCGGTAATGCTGGGAATCTGTGCCGATAAGGCATCAACCAGTTCCTGCGTCCACGCTCTCTTGGCGACCTGCCGACGCAGATCTGATTCAAGCGTACGCACGCGCTCCTTCAGCGTATGTTCCTCAATGGGGTCAATCTGCTCGTCATCAATACCAAGCTCGCGAGCCTGGTAGGCACGACGTCGGGTTTCCTTGGTCTTCTTCAACCCCTGACGCCGACCAGCATTAGCCGCCGACGTAATCGTTATGCCGTACTTTTCTTCAAGCTCTGGATTCGTGTAGTCCGGAAAATCCTTATACAGCGCGTTACGTTCTTCGTCCGAAAGGTCCGAAAGATGTCTAGGCATCGCGAAGCTCGATCCCGTGCTTCCGTAAATGCCCTTGGGCCCAGTTCCACCAGACCACATCCTGGCCGGTCATGGCCTGTTGTTCCCAGTGCTTGGTCAGTGCCCGACAGGCATTGTTAATATCGCTTTCCGCACGGTTGGAAAACAACAAGAGCTTCAGACAATGCATGCGATGGGCGTAGAGCAACCGACGTTGTGCGGCAAGCTGGCTCATGTACGGGTGATGTAGAGCAACCGTCGGCCAAACTCCAGCCAGGAGCCATACGTGCCACGTACCGCCTTATCAAGGGCTGCGACCACCCCGGCGACCACGGCAATCGACATGCTACCGAGTAGCTCACTGCCCATCGCATAGACCTCGGGCTGTTGCAGCTCATAGACGACATTGGGAATGCCGCCGGCAATCAGTGCGGCGATGACCACGCGCACGAACCGTCGCACGATTCCGACTTTCAAGTTGTACATCGGCGTACTCCTTACTCCGCTGTGGGGTTGTGATAAAACCGTTCGGCTTCCTGGTGAATCTTTTGGTCAGCCGGTGAATGAAACGCACTGGCCGGAATGCGGTTGCACGCGGCGATCAGTTCGCCTAACCAAAATAAGCTCTTCATTTTTTGCTTATGGTTTCTATCCCGATCGACCCGAATCGCTTCAAACTCAGACACGGTGGCCATGTTGGTACTCCTCAAAATTAAATCGGCATAGTGATACCCCTGACCGCGAAATGATCCGGTGGACCATCGCCCGGTGTTGTAGTCCGCAAGCGCGGCTCGATAGCTCCCGTCACGACGCGAGATGTGGGCGCTCATCAAGTCGGCCATGTACCGCAAGGACGCAAATGGATCAAAGGTTTTGCCGACCATCGTGGGATGCCACTTTTCAATAATCTGCGCAATGCCACGAGCCTCAACCCTGGACACGGCATGCGGATTCCAGCCGCTCTCATGCGTGACCTGTTGCACCATCACTTCGGGGTCGTACCCGACAGCCAGCGCATAGCTCTGTGCATACAGCAGCAAGGGATCAACCCGTGCGCCCCTACAGTCAAAGTTGCTGGGCCGCATCTGGCCGTTCGGGGTGGCATCCAAATGCAAATGCACGCCCGTGCTGTTACCACTCGACCCCATGAGGCCCACCGTTTGTCCGGCTTCCACTTCCTGGTTGACGCGCAGGGTCGTCGGGTGATGCAGGTGCAAGAACCGCCAGATCGTGTGGCCCTGGCCATACCCGCGCACGGCCACCGCATTGCCATACGGCCACCCGCCTTCGGGCTTGGTGACATCCCAGGTCGCAACTACAATCCCAGCCTCAGGGCTTTGGATGGGCGCGTCCCATGAATCACCATCCATACGCACAAGGTCGATCCCCCCGTGTTGCCAGGTGGTGCCGTCGTCATTGGCACGTACGGTCCCGAACCGGTCAGTCACCCGGATCAGTCCATCAAGCGGAGGCACTAAGGTCATACGTGGTTATACGCCATCGAGGCCGCACATCGTTCTGTGTTCAGCGTCGTCGAGCGTTTTGAAAAATCAGCGTAATGAGGGCGGTAGCCGTGGCCCCTCCAGCGATGACGATGCCCCACATCAGGCGTTCAAGATCATTGATCTGGTCCTGCATATGCGGCAGATGATTGGTGAGTAACAGTTCCACCTGGGCAGCGATGCGAATCAGCAGGTCGTGATCACTGGAGTCCATGTCACGTTACTTCTTCCGGCGACGTGAACGGGCGCGAGCTTTCTTCGCGGCGGCCTTGCCAGCCCTGGTGTACGGGTACTTCTTTCCCTTGACGGTTGGCATGGCTCGACTCCTAGGTGAACAGTGAGATCAGTGCAGCCTTATCGGCGTCTGAGATAGATTCCATGTTTTCAATCACCGCGATTCGTGGGTCAACGACAGGCTGCGGGTCGTGGCTGTCCACGATTTGTTGCGCCTCGTCCGGGAGATCCACGAGCTTTCCGTTGGCGTCGTAGGTATGGATGGTGCCGGTGCTTGCCCCACTGGTGCCCACCCCACGACTGACATCTATTCCGGCATTGGTCAGTTCGGTTTCGAGTTGATCAG
>VTLG01005885.1_pt1 | contig 33327 bp, 46 predicted proteins | sample 4694571 | NCBI WGS metagenome assembly VTLG01 (sample SAMN12604809, study PRJNA352737) | marine metagenome | biome: ENVO:00000447; feature: ENVO:00000209|ENVO:00000569|ENVO:01000036; material: ENVO:00002151; isolation source: viral sequences binned using virsorter ...
AGGTGCTAAGTTCATGCCTCAGTACAGATCAAAGTATTGGGATGGTAAGATCAGACTATTCAATCTACAGAAGAATCAAATTTACGTTGGTCTTCTTGATAAGATTGTTCAATTTTGTCGCAGATACAATTACGAGTACGAATTTGAGAACTCCAAGTTCTATGGCCTCCCGTACCAAGAGACGGAATCAGTCTCTCATGAGGGAGTAAAGGATTACCTAACGGGAATCTCAAAATACAAACCTCGTGACTATCAGATTGAGGGTGTGTTTGATGCATTGCAAAAGAATAGAAGACTATTGATATCACCTACAGGGTCAGGTAAGTCCCTTATGATATACGCTATTACAAGATATCACACAGAACATCAGAGGTCAACACTCATTATAGTTCCTACCACATCATTGGTTGAACAGATGTATAAGGACTTTATAGATTACAGTTGGGATGCAGACACATATTGTCACAAAATTTATGCAGGTAAAGACTTACTCAGTAAGAAACCAGTTATAATCTCAACTTGGCAATCAATATACAAACTACCTAAGACATGGTTTGAGAAGTTTGATGTAGTCATTGGTGACGAGGCACATCAATTCAAATCTAAATCATTAGTAAGTATCATGACTAAACTTTATGACACAAAATACAGGTATGGTTTCACAGGTACGCTTGATGGTACACAAACTCATAAATGGGTACTTGAAGGTTTATTCGGACCCTCTTATAAAATCGTCAATACTAAGGAATTACAAGAGAAAGGTTATCTAGCGACACTCAATATCAAAGTATTGCTACTCAAGCATGAACCAACAACATTTGACACGTATGAGGATGAGATACAACATCTGATCACTCATGAGAAAAGAAATAAATTCATAAGAAACCTAGCATGGGACTTGAAAGGTAACACTTTGATACTGTATAGTAGGGTCGCCACCCATGGCGAGGTCTTGTACGATCTAATAAATAAAAATGAACGAAAAATTTTCTTTGTTCACGGTGGAGTAGATGTTGAAGAGAGGGAGTCTGTTAGACAGATTACGGAGAGTGAGAATGATGCAATTATCATAGCATCTTTTGGCACATTCTCTACAGGTATCAACATCAAGAATCTACATAACGTTATCTTCGCTTCTCCTAGTAAGTCTAGGATCAGAACCTTACAATCTATAGGTAGAGTTCTTAGAAAAAGTAAAGATAAGTTGAATGCTACTCTATATGATATAGCAGATGATTGTAAGAAAAAATCCAAACAAAACTATACATTGAATCATTTGATTGAACGCATCAAATACTACAACGAGGAAAAGTTCAGTTATGAAATTATTCAGATCAAAATCTGAAAACAACAAAGAACCGTATGATGAGTTTGTTGCTACGGTCAAACTCGTTAGTGGAGAAGAGATTCTCACTAAGGTTATCATTGACTACACTTCAGAAGAAGAACAAATAATTATAGACAACCCTGTTATATGTCAAGAGGTTCGCACCGCAGGTGCGAATGTACCCATGGGGTACAAGTTTGAACCTTGGATAAAAATGTCAGAAGAAGAAATATTTGTATTGAATCTTGATAAGATCATCACACTATCTGAGATCAAAGATGATTTAGTTATCAAAACTTATAACAACATCATTGAGGGTGGTTTCAAGCGTCAGCATCCTGACCTTGATAGGAGTATGGGATATGTAAACAACGTAGACAGTGCAAGAAAGATTATAGAAAAATTATATAAAGCAAAAGATGCTTCTAAAGAACCTAAAAAAGACTTATAGCTCCCCGTTTGAACAGCGACACTGTTAGTGTAACGGTATTTGCCAACCTTGTCAAGTAATGCTATAATATTCATATACAAATGGACATATAATGGCACGTAAACGATCCGAACATTACGTAAATAACAAGGAATTCCTCTATGCTATCGTTGCATACAAACAGGATATCAAAGATGCAGAAGCAGCAGGTCAACCTAAACCTGTAATACCTCGTTACATTGGTGAGTGTTTTTTAAAGATCGCTACACACCTATCCTACAAACCAAACTTTGTAAATTATATGTTCAAAGATGATATGGTATGTGATGGTATAGAAAACTGTGTACAATACATCAACAACTTCAATCCTGAGAAGTCTACTAATCCCTTTGCATACTTTACTCAGATTATACACTATGCCTTTCTACGTAGAATACAGAAAGAAAAGAAACAACTAGAGATAAGACAAAAAATTATAGAGAGATCTGGGTTTGACGAAGTTTTCGTCGCAGACGAAAGTGGTAAGACATCTGAATACAATCAGATCAAGGATGCCATACAGTACAGGAATAACAACAGATGACCTACGACCTCACAGAGGAGGAGTGGGAGTGTGTTCGTGTCTGTCTAACTAATGCACCGATACCCTATGACATCACCAAGAAGAAAATACCTGGTGATATCCTACAAAAGATAGGACAACCTACCCGACACATAGAAGAGGGTATACCAAACGTAACTTACGACCTTTCACAGTATGGAATAGAACAATGAAAGTTGCTATTATTACAGACCAACACTTTGGATTCAAGAAAGGATCAAAGTTATATCACGACTACTTCCTAAAGTTCTATGAGGAAACTTTCTTCCCAACACTTGAAAGAGAGGGTATCACAACTATTCTCGACCTTGGTGACACTTTTGACAATCGTAAAGGTATTGATTCATATTCATTGGATTGGGCGAAGAAACATTATTTCGATCCTATCCGTCTACGTGGAATTGACATGGTTAGTATTGTCGGAAATCATACTGCTTACTACAAAAACACTAACGAACTCAATACTATCGACTTACTACTACGAGAGTACTCTAATATTACCGTTATTACTGAGTGTCAAGAACTGAAGGTAGGTAACTTAGATATACTTTTCATACCTTGGATTAACATCGAAAACGAGATTGAGACATATAAAAAGATAAAGGAGAGTAAGTGCAAAGTTGCGATGGGTCACTTGGAACTCAATGGATTCGTCGCTACTCATGGACATGTCATGGAGCATGGTGCTGACTTTGAGATATATAACAAATTCAAACAAGTTTTTAGTGGGCATTATCATACAAGAAGTAATAATGGTACGATTTACTACCTAGGTAATCCGTACGAGATGTTTTGGAATGATGTGAATGATAAAAGAGGATTTCATATCTATGATACAGAAACTCTCAAACTCAAAACAGTCAACAATCCATTCCAATTATACAAGGTAATCAACTATAATGACACCCCTAGACAACTAACAAATTTTACAGAGTACACTGATAAAATTGTCAAGGTTGTGGTAAAACAAAAAACAAGTGAGAGAGAATACAATAGGTTCATGCAATCACTTGACAAGGCAAGACCTGTTGATATAAAAATAGTAGAGAGAACAGATCACCTTGTTATAGCAGATGAGGCACCAGATCAAACAGAGGATACTATGACTCTTCTTACAAAGTATGTCGATGACCTTGAAACTGACTTAGATAGAGTTAGAATAAAGAAAGTCATCAGTGATGTTTACACGGAAGCGTTAGAATGCATATAATAACTGTCAAAGGCATGAGTCAAGACGGTGCTTACGCTGTTATAAACGAGTATGGTGAAAAGGTTGTCTTTATGTTTGAGGAAAAAGATGATGCCTATAGGTATGCAGAGCAGTTGGAAGCACAAGGAGATCCAGAAATGGTAGTGATCTCGATAAAAGATCATGTAGCAATTGCTGCTTGCGAAAGAACTGGAACAAGGTATACTATAATAGCAAAAGAAGATTTAGTTATTCCACCACCACCCAAAGATGATAGAGTTTAAGAGTATAAAGTATAAAAATTTTCTATCATCAGGAAATTATTTTACAGAAATAAGTCTCAACTCACATAAAGACACTCTGATAGTAGGTAATAATGGTTCGGGTAAGAGCACCCTCCTTGATGCATTGACGTTCTCTTTATTCGGTAAACCGTTCAGAAAAATAAGTAAGAGTCAACTGATCAATAGTATCAACGAGAGAGATGCCAAGGTAGAGATTGACTTTTCAATATCAAGTGTAGACTATCATGTTGTACGAGGTATCAAACCTAACGTATTCGAGATTTACAAAAATGGACAAAAACTCAACGAGGACTCCTCTGCAAACGATCAACAGAAGTATTTGGAAGGACAAATACTCAAACTCAACTACAAATCTTTCACTCAAATTGTTATACTTGGCAGTGCTTCTTTCGTTCCCTTTATGCAACTTAGTGCTCCACATCGCAGGGAGGTCATAGAAGACCTGCTAGACATCAAAGTGTTCTCTAGTATGTCTGACATACTCAAGGACAAACTCAAGGTCTGTCGTGATCGTATCAAGGTATTAGAATTGAAGAAAGAATCTGTTGCAGATAAAATAGTAATGCAGAAAAGATTTATCAAACAAATAGAGGAGGAAGGTGAGAATGACATCAATAAAAAGAGACAGAAAATTGTTGACTGTGACCAAAAATTTACCGACTATCAAGAACGTGTTGAGACTCTCATCACTGGTGTCAGTGAAAAAGAAAAGGCAATGGCAGAGTATCTTACAGCAGGTGATACTGTAAAGAAATTAGAAAGATTTAGAGACAAGGTAAATTTCAAAAGACAAGATGCCAGTAGTGAACTAGGGTTCTGGAATAATAATACGGTTTGTCCTAAGTGCACACAGTCTATACAGGAATCATTCCGACTAGATAAAATTGGCAAACTCGAAGAAGACATCGCCAAGTACAAGGCGAATGTACAAGAACTAGAGGAAGCAGTTTCTGCTGAAGAGCAGAGATATTGTAAGTTCTTAGGTTTTCAAAACGAGATTACTAAACTCAACAATGAGATTTCTCAACACAACATTCACTTATCTACAACATCAAAACTCAAAAAGGATCTTGAAAAAGAAATTCAAAGCATTACCGACAAACTTGAGAACAGAACTGTTGAGAATGACAAGTTAGAAGAATATAAAACTAGACTCAAAGATATACTATCTGAACTCACAGAACTCAAAGATGATCATGAATACTTAGATCAGTCTAAGGCATTGATGAATGATGATGGTGTCAAGAGATCTATTATAAGGAAGTATCTACCACTCATCAACCGTCAGGTAAATGACTACCTACAGAGAATGGATTTCTATATCAACTTCACACTTGATGAAGAGTTTGGTGAGAGTATACAGACACCCATGCACGAGAGATTCTCCTACGCATCATTCTCTGAGGGTGAGAAGATGAGGATTGACCTTGCACTTCTGTTTACATGGAGAGATATAGCAAGGATGAAGAACAGTGTTGTCACCAACCTGTTGATTATGGACGAGGTATTTGATTCTTCCCTTGATGGGTTTGGTACAGATGAGTTCCTCAAGATTGTACGGTTTGTACTACAGGATGCTAACGTATTCATCATCAGTCATAAAAATGAATTGTATGATAAATTCCACTACTCACTGGAGTTTGAGAAGGTCAAAGGTTTCAGCAAACTAAAACATTGACATAATCCCGAAGACAATGTATACTAAATAACATTACAATGGGATCGAAAGATCGTGCCCCTGCGTAGAACACCACCCTTGTCGGGAGTGGTATCATCCGCAGGTTTTTTAGTATCTGCGAGACAAAAAAAAATACAAATGATTAAATCAACAATCGCTGCCCTAGCAGCAACACCTCTTCTATTCTCTGGAGCCGCTTTTGCTGGTCCTTATGTCAATGTAGAAGCAAGTGGTTCATATCCAGATGGAGCATACTCTTCAGGTACATGGGAATTCCAACTTGGATACGAAGGTACAACTCCTAATGGAATTGACTGGTATGTATCTGGTGGTCCTACAACAACTCATACTGAGTCTGATGACAAGTTCGGTGACACTGAACTAATCGGTTACATCGGTGGTGGCAAAGCTATCAACGAGAAGGTTGGAGTATACGGAGAATTATCTGGTGCTACTAATGTTGATGACATTGACTGGTCTGGAAAGGCAGGTGTAAAGTATACATTCTAAGATAGTATGTTATACTGAGGGGGTCTAACGACCCCCTTTTTTTATGGTCAAACAACATTGTAATAAATAGTAACACTTCTGTAAAAAAGTATGTCAGATATTGCTAACATGGTCATCATGGTTATGATGATAATTTTTCTTACCACGGTACCTGCTGCTATAGTCATATCCTTGTATCTCAAGTTCACGACACCGATTGATAAGCGTAAGTAATAATAAGTATAAGCATTACAAATGTAAATATATCTTTACAAAACTTTATATTTCCTATATAATAATGTAACAAAAGTACATAATCAATGACCGTAACTACTGAATCAGGTGGAAGACAAAATGCTTTCCCAAATGAAACACGTCCTTACATAGACGAGTCCGTATCCTACGAAGGATATCCACAAAATGCAGAGAAAGTAAATGGTCGTTGGGCAATGATTGGTTTCGTTGCTCTGATTGGTTCTTATGCTACAACAGGACAAATCATTCCTGGTATCTTCTAATGGATTTTCATCATTCATATTGGAGATACGCTGAGAAAGTAAATGGTAGACTAGCAATGCTAGGTCTTATCATCGCCACAGTAAACTACGGTTTATTCGGCACAATTATTCCCCCATTATTTTAGGTACAAAAAATGACACCAGAAGCAGAAAGATTCAACGGATGGGCAGCAATGCTTGGTTTCGTAGCAGCAGTAGGAGCATACGCAACTACAGGTAACATCATACCTGGTATCTTCTAATGACAGATAAAGATTCAAAAGCAGTTGCTGAGAAACTAAATGGCAGACTTGCCATGCTCGGCATCATTGCAGGTATCGGAGCATACCTTACTACAGGACAACTAATTCCTGGTTTCGTGTAAGTATGACAGGTTTAGAACCAAGTACTATCACACCCTTTCAGGCAATCCTATGGTGTTTCTACCCCATAGGTGCCTTAGTTTTTTTAGAACTATTTTTCCGTGCCACCAACAACGACGACGATGATGACGACGAAGGCGGTGGTGTAATGACCCCAGTATATCAAGGAGCATAATGCAACATCTTTTATTCACATCAGTAATTGCAATATACATAATGTCAGGTGTAGGTAACATTGCTTTCGCATGAAGGTATTTTATAATCCCTACTACCCACTCATAGAGTTTGGATTCTTTGTTGTAGTTGGTACAGCAGCAGGGATGGCAGGTATTATCTAATGAGCGATTTTATGTCACAATCTTATCACGATGTCATGGAGGTGTATAAACACCCACCATCAATCAAATATATTCCAAGAGTATTTGGATGGTTGACTGTCCTTATAGTGTTATTTGGTGTGTCTACTACAGCGTATGCAGACGTGCCAGTATTATATGTACAGGTTCCACAGTGGACTGATGATTGGGCAGTATGTGCAGTAGATATTCCTGATGCTCAATGTCATTGGTATGTGCAACAGGCAGACAACACATTCGGAGAAGGATTTGACTGGGAGAACGCTCCTTGGTTTGACGTGAATGGTTTGAATGATGTTCCAGCAATACAAGCATCAACAGCAGTGGAGAGATTGCAAAAAAACAGATAGCATGCTATACTGAGTTCACTTACATCATGTATCGTGAAACTCAAAGAAAGAAGTATGAAACTATCTGACAAAACACTCAAGATCCTTCAGAACTTCACGACTATCAATCAGTCACTAGCGTTCAAAGAAGGTAGAAAATTACGAACAATATCTGTCATGAAAAATGTATTGGCAGAAGCAGAGATAGAAGAATATATTCCCAAAGACTTTGCCATCTATGACTTACCACAGTTTTTGAATACTGTATCTCTTTGCAGTTCTCCAGATATAGATGTGTCAACTAACAATTCGTTTGCACATATCAAGGAAGGAACAGCGAACAGATCCAAATACTTTTTCTCAGACCCTAGTGTAATTGTTGCACCACCAGAGAAAGAGATGGCACTACCTAGTGAGGACGTGCAGTTTATATTGGGTGAGGAACAACTCACAAAGATACTCAAGTCATCATCTATACTTGGACTACCAGACCTATCTGTTGTAGGTGAAGCAGGTGTAGTGAAACTTGTGGTGAGTGATCGTAAGAATGATACTTCAAATGATTTTGCTGTCATTGTAGGTAAGACTGACAAATCATTCTCTTTCAATTTCAAGATAGAAAATATAAAACTCATACCTGGTACATATCAAGTCTCTATCTCTTGCAAAAATTTAGCGAGATTCTATAATACAGATTATAAACTTACATACTTTATAGCATTAGAACCAGATTCTTCTTATAATGGATAAGAAGATAAAGGACTTTATCGAACGATGGAAGAAACGTTTACGTTTCCCTAAACTACCACCACCCAATTGCCCCGCATGAACCATTACGGACTTGAAGTAACCTTCTGGGTAGTATTCTCACTATCCCTTATCTACCTTTATGATCAAGGTAAAAAATGAATAGTCAAAATGTTTTAGTATCTGTGCCTGTGTATACTAAGATACTCGACATTGATAATGATAAACTAAAAAGAATAATACAAAATCATAGACAGGTATTTGATAAGGGAGACTCGTCTAATGTCAAAGCATGGAACAGTGCTAAGAATACACATAATATAAACCCACACTTTCAACCATACATTGACATTATATTACAAGAGATAAAGGATATAAAAAAATATGATAGAACATTCTGTGGTTTTGCAGGGTTTGAGTCAACGTTATATCTAAGAGATTTTTGGGCAATTATGTATGACACTGATGATTATACTAAGAGTCATCAGCATTTTCCATGTCCTTATGTCGCATCATATTATGTTGAAGCGTCACCACATTCTGCACCAATACATTTTGATGGTGTGCAAACGTTGAAAATTATGCCTGAGAGTGGTATGCTTATAGTGTGGCCAGGTACTCTCTACCACTCTGTTCCTCCTACACATGGCAAGAGGACAGTCTTAGCAATGAATCTCCTAGTGAAAAATGAGTGACTTTATATGGGTTGAAAAATACAGACCCAGAACAATTGAAGATTGTATTCTCCCTGATGGTATCAAGAATACCTTCGAGGAGTTTGTCAATGAAGGTCAGATACCTAACTTGCTGCTTGCAGGTCCGCCTGGTATCGGTAAAACAACAGTGGCGAAGGCACTATGTGAACAATTAGGATGTGATTATTATGTTATCAACGGTTCTGACGAAGGTAGGTTTTTGGATACAGTACGTAATCAAGCGAAGAACTTTGCCTCCACGGTCTCTCTTACGTCTGGTGCAAATCACAAAGTCATTATCATCGACGAAGCAGACAATACCACTTCCGACGTACAACTCCTTCTTAGAGCGAACATTGAGACCTTCTACAAAAACTGTAGATTTATATTCACTTGCAATTACAAAAATAAAATCATCGAACCACTCCATAGCAGGTGCTCTGTTGTGGACTTTAGTATCGGTAGACAGGATAAACCATCTATCGCAGCACAATTCTTCACAAGAATAAATGAAATACTTGAGAACGAGAATGTAGAGAGTGATAAAAGAGTTGTAGCAGAACTTATAAACAAATATTTTCCTGACTGGAGACGTGTACTCAATGAGTGTCAGAGATATTCTGCAGGTGGTAAGATAGACACAGGTATACTAGCAGTCCTTACTGACTCTAATGTAAAAGAACTCGTTGACTACCTCAAGAAGAAAGAGTTTCCAAATGTCAGGAAATGGATAGTTCAGAACCTAGATAATGATACTAATGCTATACTTAGAAGTGTATACGACTCAATCTATGAGTCGATGAAACCAAAGTCAATACCTGAGGCAGTATTGATTATTGCTAAGTACCAATATCAGTCTGCCTTTGTTGCTGATCAAGAGATAAATCTATTAGCAGCATTGACTGAGATCATGTGTAACTGTGAATTCAAATGAGTAAATTTCTTGTAACTGGTGGATCGGGTTTTATCGGTTCCCATATAGTCGATAGACTATGCCAAAATGAAAACAACGAAGTCGTTGTAATTGACAACGAGTCTGCTGTAACCAATGAAAAATTTTATAACAACCCACTCGCTGAGTATCATTCTTTTGATATCCGTGACATGGATGCTTGCTATCCTCTATTTGAGGGTGTGGATACCGTCTTCCATCTAGCAGCATTCAGTAGAATACAAGTTGCAATGCAGAATCCAGAGGCATGCATTGAGACCAATATTCAAGGCACTGTCAACATGCTTGAGTGTTCAAGAAAGTGGGGTGTGAGGAGATTTGTGAACTCATCCACATCATCTCTCTATGGTTTGAGAAATGAACCACCTTTGAGAGAAGACATGCCTACTGATTGTCTGAATCCTTACTCTGCTAGTAAGAGATCAGCAGAGATTATGTGTCAGATGTACCATAACTTACATGGTCTTAGAACTATAACTCTAAGATACTTCAATGTTTATGGTGATCGTCAACCACTCAAAGGCACATATGCTCCTGTGGTTGGTCTCTTCTTAGAACAAAAAAAAGCAGGTAAACCACTCACTGTGGTAGGTGATGGTCTACAGCGTAGAGATTTCACACATGTCGAGGATGTTGTGCGAGCGAATATGGATGCTATGATGTGTAATATGTCTGGCATTGAGATCAACATAGGAACAGGTAAGAATACATCTGTCATTGATCTTGCCCATATGATAACAAAAGGTGCTGCTGGTAGTATAGAATACATACCAGAAAGACCTGGTGAAGCAAGAGAAACACTTGCTGAAATTTACAAAGCAGCAGTTTGTTTGAACTGGTTCCCTCGTAAAAAAATTGACGACTACATTCATGAAGAACTTGAAAACACCTCTACGTTATCCTGGCGGTAAGAGTAGAGCAATCACAAAGATCAGTGAATTCTTTCCTGATCTTAGTAAATACGAACAATTCAGAGAACCATTTCTAGGTGGTGGGTCTGTCTCCTTGTGGGTAACCAAGACCTACCCTGACTTGAAGATATGGGTAAATGATTTATATGAACCATTGTATAATTTCTGGGTACAATTACAGACAAATGGTTCTGAGATGCAAGATATATTGTCTGATATAAAAGCAGAGAATCCTGACCCTGATAAAGCAAAGGAATTATTCATAGAGTGTAAGAATCAAGTGTCAACTGGTGACGATTTAGATCGTGCAGTTGCTTTTTATATTATCAATAAGTGTAGTTTCAGTGGTCTAGGGGAAAATAGTTCTTTCTCAGCACAGGCAAGTGATTCTAACTTCTCTATGAATGGAATAGAAAAACTATCAGGTTATCAAAATATAATCAAAGATTGGGCGATAACAAACCTATCTTACGAACACATGCTTGATGGTAAAGATGCTTTTATATATCTTGACCCACCCTATGAGATAGGATCAAACCTTTATGGTAAGAAGGGTGGTATGCAAAAATACTTCCATCACACCAGATTCTCTGAAGCATGTAGTGGTTCGGATAATAATATGCTTGTCAGTTACAACTCATCAAATCTAAATAAAAGAAGATTTGCTGATTGGAAAGCAGCAGAATATGATCACACATACACCATGAGGTCTACTGGTGATTATATCAAAGAACAAAAGAAACGTAAGGAACTTGTGCTAACGAACTATGAAAAACTTTAGAGACTTTATTATTGACGTACAGGATTGTATTGATATAGAAGAGAGCAGCATGACTCGCCTCAAGGCACAGTCTGATAAGGGTGGCACTGCTGTGATGTCAGCATCAAGAGGTAATTTGTCAGGTAAGGAGAACAGAGCGAGAGCGAAGAAACTTGACAGAGATATCCGTGGTAAGTTTGGAAAGGGTGCAACTAAAGTAACTGGAAAGTATGATGAAAAAGATGAGAAGACTGGTGAAACTAAAAGAGTCAAGGAAAGAAGTCATGTGATACAGTCTGGTAAGATGGGTAAAAGAAAGTTCAAGAAGGCAGTCAAGTCATTAGGTAAAAAGTATGGTCAGGACTCTGTAATAACTCAGCAAAAAGGTGATAAAGGTGCTACACTAAAGAGAACCAGAAAAGGTGGGTTACCCAAGAGAAACATCAAACTTGGGAAGATGAGACCTGGTAGATCTGGTGAAAACGAAACCCAGAAAAAGGGCAAGACCTTTACCTATGACACAAAGTAAACCTTACGACGACAGTAACTGGAAGGAAGACTACCTCGGTTACAAACATGTCACTAAAAGACAGAAAGAACTCCTAGAGAACGGAGCAAAGAGTCTGTCTCAGTCGTGGTTGCTAGGTGCAATGTATAATGAATGGAAGAGAATGAAAGGATACCATAAGTTTGACCCAAAAGAAAATGAGGGTCAGTTTCAATCTTCTCTTAGTGACTTCCTAAAAGATCATGGATAGAGTAGAAGACCTTTACGAAGACATGGAACGTCTCAACATGTTGTATGAAGAGATGTGTTGGGATCCTAATGTCAGACTTGAATTTAGAGCAGATTATGAAAACAACAGAATCATCATCAAACCCAGATCTACAAAGTTGGATACTGGACTTTCTTAGTGAACCTAATAAAGTATTTGACAACCTGCCACCATGTCCTTTTGCAAAGAAAGCATGGTTAGATGGTAATGTAGAGGTCAAGAAGTTTGCAGGTTTTGAATCACTTGATAAAGATCTATCTAATTGGGATAAAGAAGTAGTAATATATGAGTTCGAGGATACACCATACCTTCCACATGACTTAGAGATCACCTGTGCTGTTTACCATGACAGGTATCCTGAGTTTATTTTTTATGATGAACACCCCACACAAATAGAAGAAGTATCAGGTGTTATAATAAACAGTGGACTTGCTTTATTGATTGTGCAGAAACGTAAGGAATTGGAAGAAGCAAGAGCACAACTGATGAAAACAGGTTATTATGATAATTGGACACCAGAGATGAAGGAGAGGATCATTGAGCGTTGAACTAAAGGACTGGTTGAACTCTATAAACAGCACCAAGAAAAATTTGGTAGAGGAAGATCCAGATTGTATCAAGAATTATCCACCTTATATCATCAACAGATGCCTATCAGGACACCTTGATTGTATCATGTACGTCAATGAGATGAACATGAATATTGACCTTGATAAGCAGTTGCAATATGACTTTTATCTAAATACTCTCAGATCTAAGAAAAGGTTTGCACCTTGGATTAGGAAAGAAGAGTTGAAGAACCTTGAGTCTATCAAGTCATACTATGGTTATAGTAATGAAAAGGCGAAACAAGTGCTTCCACTTCTAACCAAAGAACAGATTACATTTATTCAAAATAAACTTGAGGTTGGTGGATTGAAATGAACGTTATGGAACCTGAGTATCAGTGGTCACCTGATAAAATGGTTGAGATATTATTATCTGAACCAGATGACTTTCTGAAGGTCAGAGAAACTCTTACAAGAATTGGTGTAGCATCCAGAAAAGAGAAAAAATTATATCAGTCTTGTCACATACTGCACAAGCAGGGAAAGTATTATATTGTACACTTCAAAGAATTGTTTGCTCTTGATGGAAAGAGAGCGAACTTGAGTGTCAATGATGTACAGAGAAGAAATAGAATCATACAATTACTCAGTGACTGGGGACTTATTACTACCGTCATAGATGAGACACTTGACATAGCACCACTCAATCAAATCAAAGTTATAGCATACAAAGAAAAAAATAATTGGACGTTAGAAACAAAGTATAATATTGGTAAGAAGAAGACCGAACCCTAAAAACCGAACCTCGTAAAAGAAGGATCGTGTATAATTAGTAGTGTCGCCTTCGGGGACATTTACAACTAGACGCTTTAGGAGGTCACTATGTTTGGCACAGATGGCAGTATCACTTTGACTACTGCAGATACATTCGATTATCTCAATAAGATAAGACGAAACATGATTGGTTTTGATGACTGGTCACAACAGTTTGATACACCAATACAAAACTACCCACCTTATAATACGATAAAGTTATCGAATCATGAGTATAGGGTCGAGGTAGCAGCAGCAGGATTCAAGAAAGAGAATCTAAAAGTCTTTACACAAGAAGGACAACTTGTGATAGAAGGCAAGAAGGATGATGGTGTAGAGCATGAGTACATGCACAGAGGACTAGCACAAAGAGCATTTACTCGTGCATGGTCACTACCAGAAGAACTTGTTGTCAAGGGTGTGAAATTTCAAGATGGTCTATTGCTCATAGACATTGAAAAAGTTATACCAAAAGCACAGCAGCGAAAAGATTGGCTCTAAATACATTCATGTATGCAAGAGTCTTACGACATATCAAACCCAAAGACCTTAGAGAGTCACTGACTCTGAGGTTTACAGAAATCCTCAATCCAACCTTTTGGATTGGGGATTCTCTCAAGCCTGAGGTAAATGAGGCATTGATGAATTTCGCAGAAGCATTCGCTGCTTATGTTGATCTAGATGAGAGAGCGATAGTAGATGTTCTCTTGCTTGGTGGTAACGCAGGGTATAATTACACACAATACTCTGACTTGGATGTACACATAGTGGTAGATCCAAAGTTTATACCTGATTGTAATCCAGATTTACTTGACCAATATTACATGGACAAGAAAACTCTCTGGGAACTGACACATAATATCACAATCTATGGTGTCAAAGCAGAACCCTATATTGAGAGACCAAAAGTTACACGTAAGAAGAGTCAAGGTGTGTATAGTCTTATGAAGAAGACATGGATACAAGAACCCGAAAGAATTGAGGGTGATGTTGAAGAAAAAGAGATAGAAAAAAAAGTAAACAACTTCAAAACTAGAATCGATGCATTCATCAAGAATGAAAATGTAGATGGACTGAGAGAATTGGTCAAGAAACTAAGAGATAGTAGATCAGTTTCTTTACAAAAATATGGAGAGTATGGTTTTGAGAACATGGTCTTCAAAGAGTTACGAAATCAAGGTTATATTGACAAAGTACGTACAGTTGTGGTAAACTTGAAATCAAAGAACCTTTCACTATGATAAAAGTTATAATATTCAAAAATAATCTAGTTCTTATCGCTAGATTAGAAGAGGTTGGTTCGGAAATGGGTGAACCAGATTGTAAAATTACAGATCCTTTTGAATTGAAAGGTGAGTATCTAGAGTCATGGCCTTCATTTTCTATGCAACGTTCAATGATGGTGCATTCAGACAGTTTCCTTACAATATTAGAACCAGATAAACATCATCTTGACAAATATCAAGCGTTGACCGCTAAAAATGTCACCGAAAAATCTTAGGATACTGTGGTTATATCCTAATCAACATATGAGAGTTACACCACCTGGTGGTGTTGCAATTATTTCTGCATGTTTGAAGAGAGCAGGTTATAGTAACATAGAATTATTTGATGCCACATGGTATCCAGCAGATCAGGAAGAATTTTCAAGACCAGATAGAGATAAGGAAAGAGCGAAAAGAGAAATGTTCCCAGAATACAAATGGGAGAGAGATGATATTGATCCTGATTTCTTCACTTTGGAAAATGAAAATATGTATGTTGCTTGGAGAGAGAAAGTAATAGATTACAAACCAGATGTTATCATATCATCAATTGTGGAGGACACATATTACATATGGCGTAAATTTATGGATCAGATTACTGATCAAAAATTTATTAGCGTTGTTGGTGGTGTCTTTATAACATACAATCCAGAAGAATTTGTGGGCAAGGCAGATTATATTTGTAGAGGTGAGGGTGATGAAGTGATACCAGAGTTGATGGACTTGATTAGTGAGGGTAAAGACGGTCATCATTTATCGAACATTTATCCAAACGCAATGAGACCTGCATTGAATGTCAATACCCTTCCACCTACAGATCATGAGATCTTTGATGAGAGATCATTGTATAGACCTTTTCAAGGTAAGATAATCAAGATTGCTACAGTCGAAACACAACGTGGATGTCCTTTCAAATGTAAATTTTGCAACTCGCCATCAAATGCAGTGACATACAAAGAGGAGACTGATAGTTTGTTTTTCAGACACAGGACTGTTGAACATATAGAAATGGAAATTCAGCACCTTATAAAGACTATTGATGTAGAATTTTTATGGATAGTAACAGATACATTACTCACAACATCAAAGAAAAAATTTGATGAGTTTTGTGACATGTACTCCAAATATAAATTACCCTTCTTTGCTCAAACAAGACCAGAATTGTTGTCACCTCATCAAGCAAAAAGATTACTTGAAATTGGGTGTCAAAAATTGAACATGGGTGTGGAGCATGGAGATCCACAGTTTCGTAAAGATATTATAGGTAGAGTATACGATAATCAAAAAGCAATTGATGCTTTTAGAATTGCTAAAGAAGCAGGTTTATCTACCACATGCAACTTTATAATTGGTTATCCTTATGAAACTATGGAAAATTGTATGAAGTCTGTTGAATTAGCAGCACAACTAGGATGTGATGATACAAATGCTTTTATATTCACACCCTACCATGGCACACCTATGAGAGATATGTGTGTGGATGCAGGTTTTATTGATAAAGATCTTATCGTTGATATGAGAAGCGATGATCAAGGATCTTTTTTAGATATGCCAGAACCCTACATGAGCAAAAAAGATATACAATACATGTTCAATAATTTTGTAAGGTTGTTTAGAGAACAACAACGTGCTAATATGTCCTCATGAGATATTATACAAACGTACAAATGGTCGGGAATGATTTTCTCGTCCGTGGATATGAAGGTGGTAAAAGTTTTACATCAAGGGAGTCTTTTCAACCCACGATGTTTGTTCCTAGTAAGAAAAAAACAAAATATAGAACACTAGATGGTAAGTATGTGCAGAGTATACAACCTGGTACGGTCAGAGAGACCAGAGAATTTATTAGAAGTCATGACAATGTAGATAACTTTGAGGTATATGGCAATAACAGGTACATATATCAGTATATTTCTGACAGATATCCAGAGAATGAAATAAAATTTGATCTCAAGAAGATGAATCTTGTTACGATTGATATCGAGGTCAAATCAGAGAATGGATTCCCTACTGTAGAGAAGTGTGATGAGGAGATGCTACTCATTTCACTACAAGATTACAACACCAAACGTATTTTGACGTTCGGTGTAGGTCCTTACAGGACACAAGACAAGATGGTCAAGTATGTGCAGTGTAATGACGAGTATGATATGCTCACACACTTCATAAACTATTGGTCTAAGACACCACCAGAGGTAGTCACAGGGTGGAACTGTCAGTTATATGACATACCATACCTTGCTAAGAGAATTACAAGAGTGTTAGGTGACAAAGCATGTAAGAAACTGTCACCATGGGGACTGGTCACACATGAAGAGATCTATATGGCAGGTCGTCCACACCTGATGTATGACATTGGAGGTGTAACTGTCCTTGATTACATGGATTTGTACAAAAAATTCACCTACAAGGCACAAGAATCATACAGACTAGACTACATTGGTGAGGTAGAACTAGGACAGAAGAAACTAGATCACTCTGAACATGATACATTCAAAGAATTTTATACAAAAGCATGGAATAAATTTGTAGATTACAACATCCAAGACGTTAGAATTGTTGACGGTCTGGAAGAGAAGATGAAACTCATAGAACTTGCCATCACCATGGCATTTGACGCAAAGGTGAACTTCACTGATGTGTTCTATCAAGTTCGTATGTGGGACATGATTATATACAATGACTTGAAGAAGAAAGGTATAGTCATACCACCAAAAAAAGAGCATGATAAGGTAGAAAAGTATGCAGGTGCTTATGTAAAAGAACCTATACCTGGCATGTATGACTGGGTAGTGTCGTTTGACCTCAACTCACTGTACCCTCATCTTATAATGCAGTACAATATATCTCCTGAGACTGTTCTTGATGAACGGTTTCCCTCAGTCTCTGTTGATAAACTGTTGAATGAGGAGGTAGATCTATCAGGTCTCAAAGATGTCACCGTGTGTCCTAACGGTGCCATGTTTACCACAAAGAAACGTGGTTTTCTACCCAAATTGATGGAGAAAATTTACAATGAAAGAGTCATCTTCAAGAAAAAAATGCTTGAGGCAAAGAAGGAGTACGAAAAGACACCTTCCAAACGTCTCGAAAAGGAGATTGCCAGATGTAACAACATTCAGATGGCGAAAAAGATACAACTTAATAGTGCCTATGGTGCTATCGGTAACAATTACTTTCGTTATTATATGCTTGCGAATGCTGAAGCGATTACTCTCGGAGGTCAGTTCAGCATTCGGTGGATCGAACGTAAAATCAACCAGTACATGAACAATGTACTAAAAACGGAGGAGAAAGACTATGTTATTGCCAGTGACACTGATTCTATTTACCTGCATATGGGTGATTTGGTCAGTAGGGTATACGAAGGTAGAGAAAAGACTACTGAGGGGATTGTTTCGTTCATTGATAAAGTCTGTCAAGTCGAACTTGAGAAGTACATCTCGAATTCTTATGAAGCGTTGGCCTCGTACGTAAACGCATATGAACAAAAGATGTTCATGAAGAGAGAAACCATTGCTGAACGTGGTATATGGACAGCAAAGAAGAGATATATGCTCAATGCATGGGATATAGAGGGAGTTAGATTTACAGAACCAAAGTTGAAGATGATGGGTATCGAAGCAGTCAAGTCATCCACCCCTGCACCATGTCGTAAGATGATCAAGGATGCTATCGGCATCATTATGAATGAATCAGAACAAAATGTTCAAGAATATATCAAGAAAATGAGAACAGATTTTCGTAACATGAACCCTGCTGATATTGCATTTCCTAGAACTTGTAACAATGTTGCAAAGTATAGGAGTAACTTGACCATCTATCAGAAAGGAACACCGATACATGTCAGAGGATCACTATTATTCAATCATTACCTCAAAGAGAAAAAATTATTGGGTAAATATAATGTAATCAACAATGGTGAGAAGATTAGATTCTGTTATCTAAAGAATCCTAATCCTATACGTGAGAATGTTATATCATTCATCAACGATTTCCCTGTAGAACTAGGTCTAGCACCCTATATTGATTACGATTTACAGTTTGATAAATCATTTATCGAACCACTGAAGGCGATACTAGATGCTATTGGTTGGTCAGTCGAAAAGATTGCAACACTAGACTCTTTCTTTGTTTGATGCTATAATGTACACATCACTATTACTAAATGGACTTACCTATAGATGATAAGGAACTTGCCACAATCGTAAAGTCATTGACTTTAGGTGGTAGTTCATCCTTATATCAAAAACTGAAACTTGTAAAGGAAGTTAGGGCAGAATATCCTAATGGAGCTTACAAAAAAATACTTAGAGAACAATACGGAATGGTTATCTAATGAGAGAAAAAATGATTTCAGCACTCCTTGCACATGCTCAAGGAGACATTCAGAAACACAAGATGAATGTAGAAGTATACCTTACCAACCCTGTTGGTATTGGTGAGCATTCTAATGTCATGGAAGCAATTGAAGAAGAACTCAACATGATTGCTAAGTATGAAGATCAGATCTCAGTCATCAAAAAACATTTTATAGTCAAAGATTGATGTTTTTTGACAAGATTAGTCTGGTAACAGGTGGATTTGACCCTATACACAGTGGTCATATACAATATTTTGCGAGAGCAAAAGACCTATCAAATTACTTGGTGGTAGGTTTGAATGGTGATCCTTGGTTGAAGAGGAAGAAAGGTCAATACTTTCAGTCATGGACTGAACGTGCTGATATAATACGTCATCTTGACATGGTTGACGCTGTGATATCATGGGATGATGCTGATGACTCTGCTTGTGGTGCGATAGACAAGTGTCTTGACATCTCAGAGCAGGTCATCTTTTGTAATGGTGGTGATCGTGCCAAGGGAAACACACCTGAACTTGACAAATTCGTCAACAATGATAGAGTAAAGTTTGAGTGGGGTATCGGTGGCACCGACAAAATGAACAGTAGTTCTTGGATACTACATGGTTATTTTGAACGCCAACGTAAATTATTAGGTATTTGATTATGGACTTATTGAACGAAATCGTAAAGGAGATTGGGTCAGACTATGCAAAAATCGCATCCGATAAGGAAGATACTGAGAGATATATCGACACTGGATCGTACATTTTTAATGGACTCGTTAGTGGGTCTATTTTGGGCGGTGTTTCTAGTAATCGCATTACTGCTATTGCTGGTGAAACGTCAACTGGAAAAACTTATTTCTCACTTGCAGTCGTCAAGAATTTTTTGGATAATAATCCTAATGGTTACGTCCTTTATTTCGATACTGAGTCTGCGGTCAATAGAGAATTACTTGAGTCTAGAAGAATTGATACAAAAAGGGTTGGACATATCGAGGTTGTCACTGTAGAAGAGTTTCGTAACAAGGCACTCAAAGCGTTAGACATATATTTGGATAAACCAACAGAAGAAAGAACACCATGTCTGTTCGTGTTAGACTCATTAGGCATGCTTTCTACTGAAAAAGAAATCAAAGATGCACTAGAGGACAAGAACGTCAGAGACATGACTAAATCACAACTTGTCAAAGGTGCATTTCGTATGCTCACACTCAAATTAGGTCAAGCAAATGTCCCACTCATTGTCACAAATCATACGTACGATGTCATCGGAGCTTATGTACCAACGAAAGAAATGGGGGGAGGTTCTGGACTCAAGTATGCAGCGAGTACAATCATCTATCTCAGCAAGGCAAAAGAAAAGGATGGCACGGAAGTCGTCGGAAATATTATCAAGGCAAAGACTGTCAAATCGAGGTTGAGTAAGGAGAACAAGCAGGTTAGTATCAGATTGTTCTTTGACGAACGTGGTCTGGACAAATACTATGGTTTACTTGATCTTGCAGAGAAGTATGGCATAGTCAAGAAGGTTGGAAATAGATATGAAATCAAAGGTAAGAAGGTGTATGCTAAAGAAGTATACTCAAACCCAGAAAAATACTTTGATGATGAGATTATGCAAGCACTAGAGGAGGTATCTAAGAAAGAGTTTAGTTATGGTGAGTGAAAGAGTACCGCTAACGATACTCAACAATCTAATTCATGATGAAGAATACACAAGGAAGGTCATTCCATTCATAGAGGAGGATTATTTTGAGGATAGATCGGACAAGATAGTCTTTGAAGAGATAGCAACATTTCTCAAAGCATATGACAGTCTACCTAGCAAGGAGGTCTTGCAAATTGAGGTTAGTAAAAGAACAGATCTCACACAAGATGAGTTTCAATCTACAGAACAACTGATTGATGCATTAGGAAAGCATGAATATGAACAAGAGTGGGTCTATGATACCACTGAAGCATGGTGTAAAGAGAGAGCGATATACAATGCATTGATGGAGAGCATCAAGATTGCTGATGGACAAGATGATAAGAAGAATAGGGATGCAATTCCCAGTATATTATCCGATGCACTAGCAGTCGGGTTCGATCAACATGTTGGTCATGATTACATAGACGATGCGGAGGATCGTTATGCTTACTACCACAAAATTGAAAACAAAATACCCTTTGACCTCGAATATTTCAATAAGATTACGTCAGGTGGGTTATCTGATAAGACTCTCAATATCGCTCTCGCTGGTACTGGTGTTGGTAAGTCTCTATTCATGTGCCACGTTGCTAGTTCATGTCTTGTACAGGGTAAAAATGTCCTGTATATCACTCTTGAGATGGCAGAGGAGAAGATTGCAGAGAGGATAGATGCAAACTTATTGAACACAAACATTAGAGATATAGCAGAACTACCACAGACTACATTCCATAAAAAAATTGATAAAATTGCTGCAAAAACAACAGGTAAGTTGATTATCAAAGAATATCCTACTGCTTCTGCACACTGTGGTCATTTCAGAGCACTGTTACAAGAGTTGAAGTTGAAGAAATCGTTCTCACCTGATATAATATTTGTAGATTATCTAAACATTTGTGCTTCATCAAGGTATAGAAGTGCAGTAAACGTCAATTCTTATTCTTATGTCAAGGCAATCGCAGAAGAACTCAGGGGTCTCGCAGTCGAAGCGTCTATCCCCATCTGCTCGGCTACGCAGACTACAAGGTCTGGGTTTGCTAGTAGCGACCCTAATCTTACTGACACTTCAGAAAGTTTTGGTCTTCCAGCTACTGCTGATCTTATGTTTGCTTTGGTCAGCACCGAAGATATGGAAGAACTTGATCAAATAATGGTCAAACAATTGAAGAATAGATACAATGATCCTACCATAAACAAAAGATTCGTTGTTGGTATTGATCGTGCAAAGATGAGACTGTATGATTGTGAACAATCAGCACAGACTGACATTCTTGACACTGGTGAAACAGTGGAGTATACTAAATCAGAGGAATCTAAAGCAAAATTCGATGACTTCAAATTTTAATAATTACACACGATTTGTAAATTCAGTTACAAGTACAGAATCAAAGGACAGTGATGCATTTATCTATCGTTTACAAGAGCTTGGTGGTGATGTTGCTATTCAACGCCTTCTTACTGCTAGTATTGGCATTAGTGCCGAGTCTGGTGAGTTTATGGAGATCGTCAAAAAGATGATGTTCCAAGGTAAACCATGTAACGAGGACAACCTAGAGCACTTGAAGATAGAATTAGGTGATATCATGTGGTATGTGGCACAAGCATGCATGGCACTTGATGTAGACATGAATGATGTGCTTGATACTAATATCAAAAAACTAGAGAAGAGATATCCTGACGGTCACTTCTCAGAATTTTACTCAGAGAATAGAAAGAAAGGTGATAGGTAAATAAATACGAGGACAGGGTTATGAAAATAAATGTACAGTTACCAAGATGTAAACCTAACCGATTATGGTGATGAAGATACAATAGGTCAGAATGTTGTCTCTTTGACAAACAAGGGTTTGCTCTTGGAAAGAATGATATTCAATGGTTGTAGAGAAGCAGGGTTGGTTCCTATGGGATTTACACCCTCAAGTTCTGTAACTGGTGTAGATTTGAAATTGTTTATTAGAGATTATACATATGCACCTCCACAGAATTATGCTAATATGCCCAGTTTGGCACGTCAAACACTTGACTTTGTGTTTACTCCCTTTCGTGGTAAAGACGTAGGTATTGAACTTAAAGAAAAACCTAGTGATGATTATGGTCAAAGTCAATTGGAATGGAACAAATCATCAGGATGGTTTTTTATGGGTAATCAAGACTCATATTCTATTGAGAAAAGAACTATGCTAAAGAAAGCAAATGCAGAAGCTAAGATAAATCAAATGTGGAAAGGTAAACCAGAACCTAAATTATTTGGGTATTTAAAGAAAGGTGTGTCATCCACACAAGTCTCAGAGCAAGATAAAAATTTAGACAAAAATAATTATAGGGAAGAAGAATATAATAACGATGGATTTATATCAATCATAGAAAATTATTATAGTGGTAAAGGATGTCCGTATATCAATGTTGCTAATCGTGGATTATTTTATTTCAAATCTGACCCACTTGGTTTAAAAATGAAGTTTGGTATTCCATCTTTCAGAAACAGTATTAAAGGTGGTACAAAATTAAGATTCAGATATAAAGAGAGTGGAGTGAACAGTTATGGTTTCAATGCAGCGATGAAAGTATATGGTGGTATGAATAGTTCTCCTGTAAACCTAATGGATGATCAATTTATTATGGATTTGCAAGAAGATGCTATACTGTGTAGTAATGCCCCCTACCCCTTACAACAACTTCGCAAAAGATATAAACCATGAACGACTTTATTGATGTATTGATAGAAATGTATACTATCAAACCTAAAAGAAAACAACTACAAAAACGTGAGATGGAGGACTTTAGAAGGTTCTTTGCATCGTTTATTGAAACAGATGATAAATATATTCATATGAGAACAGCAGGTCTGGTTTTTATATACGAAAACGAAAAACAAATTTATCAAAAAATAAGTGAAGCAGTTCCTAACATTCATAACCGAAGCAAGGACTACCAAAGCATCGCAAGAAGCAAAGCGGTTGGGATTGGTAGGAGACGGTCACGGAGATTGGTATGATCGTACTGGTAAACTAAAAGCAAAGACTGTTGGTGGTGAATTGAAAATGTTTGGTAGCGGTGGTGCTGCCAAAGAAGATGAGGGACAAGATAGAACTGGCACAGTAGAAAGAGGTCGTAGCACCTTTGCAAAAGATATAGTAAAGAACTTAGGATTACAACCACCAAAACCTGAGGATAGAAAAGTAGCATCAGCACCACAACAGGGTGGTGAAAGATCATTAGTTGGTCAGGCAAAGGACAACGGACCTTTGACCATTGCATTTGATAAGTTTGACGATGAGGAAATATCAAACAATCTAATCAACACTGTAGAAGAGTTGTCAAAGAATAGATTCTTTTATATTTTCCCAAGCAGAGACTCAAACATAGATGAGATCAAGGAAAGGTATCCACAGATCAGTGAATCAATCATTGATGATCAGGCAGCAGAGACAATATACGATGTCTTACAGTCATTATATGAAAACGGTTTTGATGCACTGAATATTGTGGTGAGAAAATCTAGAGCAGAAGCAATATCAAAATTAGCATACGAACAGAACGGTGAACTTTATAATTTTGTGATGCTCAACGTAATACCTGCAGAAGAAAGAACAATAAGAGAACAGTATATCGCTGGTGACATATTCAAGGTGGGATCTATGATTGAATCAAAGGGAAGAGAAGGTAAAGTAATACGTAGAGGTGCCAATCATTTGATATGCTTAGATGAAAGTCAGTCTATGTTTAGATGTTGGGTATCCGAAGCAAAAGAATCTCATTTTATATTGCCTGTTGATTTTTAGATGACTTTTGATTTGGTCACCTTCGGGTGCTCGTGGATGAAAGGGTGTGGAGTCGGATATGAAGATGGTATGAGACAAGAGGAATATAGTAAAATAGTAAATGATGAAGAGATGTGTGCGAAATACTCTTTTAGAGGTATATTATCAGAAAAATGGGGTTGTAATAATATAAATTACGGATGCATGGGAAGTAGTAACATGAGACAATTTAGACATGCAATAGAACATTTCAAACGTAAACCTGAGAAAAAAACCGTAGTGTTGTGGGGGATATCATCTATATTCAGACATGAGGTTTGGTATAATTCAAAAATGAAAGGTGGTAAACTAAAACCAGGATATAGTAATGTATTATATGGTCACGCTTACAACCTATTCAAACCATTGGAGTGGAAAAAAGATGCAACGTGGATGAGAGCTAAAGTCAATGTCAATCATCATCTTGAACATCATTTCAATGAAGAAAACGAGATAAAAGTATTGTGTGATCAGATGGATCATTGGAATTTATTTTTTGAATCCATAGGTGTAGTAAATTATTGGTTTGATACTTTCAATCATCATAATTATCCGTACGTAAATTCAAGAATGCTTTTTACACACAAAAGGAAAAGAGATTTACTCTCTATTTTAGTTGATGATTATCGTGATGATACGTATCATAATTCTCAATTTTCAGCAAAAGATTCTATTAGAATATCTGATGCTCTCAAACTTAAATTAGTAAATCCATATTCATCTCATCCTACCAAAGAAGCACACGTAAAAATTGCTAATTATATAGATGAGGAGATTAATTTAGATGACTTTTGACTTAGTGACATTTGGTGACTCTTGGACAAAGGGTTGCGGAGTTGGATATGAAAAAGGAATGACGAATGAAGAGTATGATGATATATTCAACAATACAGAACTAGGTGATAAGTATGCTTATCGTGCAGTTTTGGCAAAGAAATGGGGATGTAAGAATATAAATTTTTCTTGCATGGGTAGTAGCAACATGAGACAGGTCAGACATGCGATAGAATTTTTTAGGTCTAAACCAAAAAGAAGAACAGTGGTATTGTGGGCAACCACGTCAGTTTTTAGGCATGAGGTGTGGATGAACAAACGTAAGAGGGGTGATAAAGGTTATATTAATTTGATATACAATCATGAATATAATTTACTCAAGTGTAAGAATGAAGTACGTGAGGCATCTCCATTCAATTCAGATACTTTGTGGACAGTATTCAAATCTAAACCAGAGAAACAAGTCAAAAGTGCTATTGTACGTGGGGGAGTAGATATAGTTGATCATATAATAAATCATCATGACAAAGAAAACGAATTGAGAAATTTGTCAAATCAAATGAATCATTGGAATTTATTTTTTGATCTACTTGGTGTAGAAAATTACTGGATCGATACTGATATCACTCATGAATACGAATCAGTAAATCCAAGAATGCTTTTCAAAGATAGACCCCGACGTGATTTATTGTCTATGTTGGTACAAGATAATGAGGTAAAACTTACACCTTCTGGTGATCAATATGAGAGAAAATGTAAGGCATCTAGACTTGGTTTAGTAAGTCCATACTCAGGTCATCCTACCAAAGAATCACATGTAAAAATCGCTGATATGATTGATAAGGAAATCAATCTAATAAATAATATACGATAGATCAAGAAAAGACATGAGTAATCCTTGGGCAAAATCTTTTGAAGATTTGAGAGCACCTTATTTGCAAGAGAAAAAGGCAAAGAAGGACTATGATGGTGATGGTAAGATAGAATCTGGCACCGATGAGTATATGGGTTCAAAAGATAAGGCTATAAAGAAGGCGATGGCTATGAGAGGAAAAAAAAAAGTAGCTGAGCATCATCAAAAGGATAAGGATGGCAACACCATACCTCATGAAGATGAGGGTGATGGTACTCCTAGCTCAGTTGAAGAAGCAAAGATAGACACTATTGATCCTAAGAATAAGAGAAATAGAAGAAACGTGGCAAAGTTTGGTAAACAAACTAAACCATATGATCCACCCACTAAAGAGATGAAAACATCTATGGGTAAGTTTATGCAGAAGACTAGACAGGACATGCATAAGACGAAGCGTGGTGTAAAGAAAGAGGAGATAGTATTAGAAGCAGATAAGAAAGGAAAGGGTAGTGGTACTAAGGACGCATGTTACCATAAGGTGAAGTCACGTTATAGTGTGTGGCCTAGTGCATATGCATCAGGTGCTTTAGTCAAGTGTCGTAAGGCAGGTGCTAAGAACTGGGGTAACAGCAGTAAGAAAGAAGAGTTTGATTACTATCAGATGCCTATGAAGTCTTTTGGAGACATGGTAGGTGAGTGTTGGAAAACACATAAGCAGGTAGGTACAAAGATGAAGGGTGGTAAAGTAGTTCCAAACTGTGTACCAAAGAATGAAAGTGTAGAGGAAGCAGTGAAAACTCCTAAACTTGATGTCAAGGAGACAGGTGTAAAGAATAAGATTGAAATCAACCCTGAGATTAAGACGGAGGCAGCGAAGGCACCCGTAAAAAAGTAGAGAAGAAAGAACCTAAGAAGGCGATGGATGCAGGGGCAAGAGGTAGGAGACTACTACAACGTAGAGAATACAAGGCAAAAGTATCTGAGTTCATACCAAAGGAACTAGAGGATCAGTTTAGTCATGATGAGAATGGTCAGTTAGTATATGAATTAGACTTGAAAAAAGTAGGAGAGAAACTCAAGAAAGGTCTCAAGAACTTCATTAATAGACCAATAATGAAGGATTATCCTACACAACAACAGTATCAACAATCAATACAAAATAAGACAAGTAATCAGTATCAATCATACGAACCAGAAGGTGAGATGATCGAGGCAAACTCTGCTCAGATGAAGGCAATGCATGATGCCAAGTTGAAGAAGATGGAGGATGATAAGGTAGCAAAGAAGACTAAAAAAGAGGAGGTAGAATTAGAAGCAAAAAAGTCTTGCGGTGAAGGTGAATACTATTGTTATGATGAACAGAAGTGCAAACCAATACCTGATGGTATGAAGGTTGGCAAGGACGGAATGCTTGTCAAGGAAGACATGAAAGGCATGTCACAGAAGTCTGGTGACAAGAGAAGCACTGAGAGTGGTGCAGGTATGACAGCAAAAGGTGTCGCAAAGTATAATAGACGCACTGGTGGTAACTTGAAGACTGCTGTGACTACACCTCCATCGAAACTCAAGGCTGGATCTAAGGCAGCGAAGAGAAGAAAGTCATTCTGTGCTCGTTCTAAGTCATGGACAGGACCTCGTGGTAAAGCAGCACGTCGTCGTTGGAATTGTTCTTATGAACCTGAGTTACCAATGATTATAGACGAGAAAAAAAAACTTCATAACACATCACCACTTAGTGATAGAGTATCTAATTGGTCAAAAAAGATCAATGAGGGTGACACATACGTAAAATCTAATAGAAATCCATTGACAGGTCTACCTAATCTAGGTAAGGGAGATAAAAAGAAATCATCAGAGACAAAAACAACTGGTGTAAACTACGGTGTAATGGCACAGTCATACGAACCACAAGGCGAGTTGGTTGAGATGGGAAGAAAAGGTAAGGGTGCTATCAATCCAGATATTTTGAAAAGTAATCCCGACCTTGATCCACTCAAACCAGGTGACTACATCAAACTCAAGAGGTTGAGTGCCAAGGTAAACAAGATCAATGAGAGAAAGATGACTTCTGCTGAAAAGGATAAGAAGGAGAAGTACGTAAAGGGTATGAAGAAGGTGAAGGGTGATTTTACCAAGAGATATGGTAAGGATGGTAAGTCTGTGATGTACGCCACTGCTACCAAGATGGCGATGAAAAAGGAAGAGACTGTAAATGAGATGGATAATATGGGTAGTAAGATTGGTATAGGATTAGCAACTACTGTTGTAGGTGGTGGTCTTGAACTGATGAGAAGGGCAAAGAATGCTGCTGAACGATTGAGGAAGAAAAAAGAGGACTCATTGAAGATCGAAGCAAAAGTAGATCAGGGTAAATCTGATTACGCTAAACAAAATGAAAGAAACCAAAGAACATTTGGTAATAGAAGAGGTTCAAGAGGTAGTTTGGCATCCACTGATGACACAGAGGCAAGAAGATATAATACTAAAAAGGGTAGAGGTGTGAAGATGAAAGGGAAGAAGGATAAAACACCAGTAAATTATCACAAAAAAGATAGTGAAGCTCGTGTTGATGCTCTTCTCAAGAGTATGAAGGAAGACTTCTATAAGAAGAAGTATGATGTGAAGAAAGGTGGGTATCAGAAGACTGATAAGATGACCAAATCAAATAAGAGGTCTGGTGACAGTAAAGCACAGTATAGAGAGTTACATAAAGATCTTGCAAAATACAAAATAAAGAAACTAAAGACAGAGGGATCACTACACAGTTGGTTCAAGGGTTCTAAGTCCAAGGATGGTAAAGGTGGTTGGGTAAATGTAGTCACAGGTGGTACTTGTGCGAGTGACAAGCCAGGTGAGGGCACACCTAAGTGTGTATCATCATCCAAGAGAGCGTCCATGACTAAGGCAGAAAGACTGTCTGCATCAAGACGTAAGAAGAAGGCAGATCCAGGTCAACAATCTAAGTCTGGAGCAGCGAAACCCACCTACGTAGCAACTGATAAAAAGAAAAAGGTTGATGAAATGAATCAAGGTCCTAGTACACCAGTCAGTATGTCTGGGGGTAAACTGCAATTCAATAAAGGTGCAACTGGCATTGGAAAAATAAAACTAAAGGGTGGCGGAGCACTTCAAGGCATGCCGATTCCTAAAGTTTAATCGTAGACATATATAATACGTTACGTACGTATTATTATGACAAAATTCTTACTACCTATTGCTATCAACATCATTGATAAAGCAGTAGACAAAATCCCAGAAGACCTAGAGGGTAAGATCAAAGTGTTCGTTATCGGACTACTTAAAAAGGCTGCTGCCAAGTCAGGCAACAAAGTAGATGACCAGCTAGTCGCAGCACTAGAGAAGGCACTGCTTGAATAAATAAAACTATCGAATAAGGAAGAAAACTAATGGCACCACTATGGGGAGCAACTGACTCAGATGAGTCTAAGCCTAAGAATTTGACCACTGTTGAGAAGAGAGATGTTTTCGCAAACAATAGTGGTTGGGTAAGAACACCAGGAACTGTACTCACTGGAAATGACAACACAGGAGCAGATCCTGAAGTTCTAGTCGCCATTGGTGGACTAGCAACAAGTCTAGGACAGGCAACTATATCATCTGTAAGATTCAATACCACTGCGGTGGATGCATCAGCAGGTGGTACACTCTCTGCTATCGTTGAGTTCAATGAGCAGGTCACTGTTGCAACAGCATTTCCATTGATGGTTGTAACAAATAGTAGAGCAGGTGGTGGTAGTGCTGCTAACTTTACTCTTACTATGGATGGATCACTTCCAGTGACCAATGATACTCTTACATTCTCTACTACATTGACTGGTGGTGATGGTAAGCAAGTTGCTGATGACGTATTGTCTATCGGAGCACAAACAATCAACACCAACGGTGGAACCGTTGTTGACACTATCGGTGGTGGTAATGCTGAGATGGCAATTAGTGCTGCTCAAGGAACTGCTGCTGGAACACTAACAGTTGTAGCATAATGTAAATGAAATTTGATGAATTGAACGAGGAGAATCATCTCCTCTTTGCTATTAAACATTATGAAAATCCTCGTGCTGCTACCATGGAAGACTTCGAGGAGGATCTAAAGAGATTCAAGTATATTAAAAGATTGTTGAAGAAATATGTGGTTCAGGGTGAGTTGAAACATCATCTCATCTTGAACCATTTGATTATATGTTTCAACGTATTCAATGAGGGCACTATACCCCTGCTATTTTTCAAGATAGACAAGGAATATTGGTCAGTTCTCAAAACTTTTTTGTTATTTTTGAATAGGATACCAGATTATCCTAAGACAGGTCTTGATGATCTGCCCATTGATAAAGAAGCAAACGTTATTCTAAATTCCATATGAAGACTTGGAATCAAATGCGAGAAGAGATGATGTCTACCGATCCTGGTAACACTGGGAAGGCAGGTTTCTCATCGAAAGCAGATGATGAAGGTCCTGTAGCAGGTTATGACAAGGTGATGAAGAAACTTGTCAGAAGAAAGAAACGTGGACGAAAATAATAACGCTAACACTGCTATACTTGAAAGACTAGAGAGAATTGTAGAGTCTCTGCAAGATAACTCCAACAAGATGGGGCAACTTCTTGCTGTTCATGATGAGAAACTCACTAAACAAGACCGTATTGATGCAGTATTATTTGAGAAGATAGAGCAAGTAGATAAGAAACTTGATCAACATGCAAATGATATCAAGAAGGGATGTGAAAGGGATATAAGGTTGGTTGATGGTCGTCTTCGTACCATAGAGAAGAAGATGTGGACTATAGCAGGTTCTATAGCAGTCATCAGTGTGATCGTATCACCCATAGGGCAGCGAGTATTGAGGGGTACATTGCAAATTCAGACACCACCTGCTATAGTAAAGTAAGTTTATATTATTAAATGTTATACATCGATTCCAAATACATTGGATTGGTGTCTGCACGTTTGGAAAAGTTCAAACGTACCAAGGATCACCTGTACACATTCAGGTGTCCCTATTGTGGTGACTCCAAGAAGAGTAAGAATAAGACAAGAGGATATCTATTCCAAAGTAAAGGTGATTTCATATTCAAATGCCATAACTGTGGTATGTCTAAGGGGTTCTCCTCCTTCTTGAAGGACACAGATACCGTTCTTCATAGTCAATACACCATGGAGAGGTATAAGGAGGGTCTGACAGGCAAACATAGGAACGTGGCAGACCCTGTATTCACATTCGAGAAACCTGTATTTAAAAAGAAGTTAGACTTGCCTTTAGCATCTACAAATGCTAGGGCAAGTTCTTATTTAAAGAAAAGAAAATTAGATCCAACTAAATTCTATTACGCTGACAGATTCAAACACTTTTGCAACACTGTAAAACCTACATTTGAGACGACTAAGAACGACCACTCACGAGTTGTGATACCGTTTTACAACAGAGAGAACAGTCTCATAGGATTCCAAGGTAGGTCACTTGACAATAGTGTGATTCCTAAATATCTCACCGTCATGTTGGACGATAATTCACCTAAAGTCTACGGTCTCGAAAAGGTAAATACTGATGAAGAAATTTACGTTACCGAAGGACCTTTCGATTCAAATTTTATCGGAAATAGTATCGCTATGTGTGGTAGCGATGTTGACCTTAGTGATTACAACTATAGATACATCTTTGTTTACGATAATGAGCCAAGATCCAGAGAAATTGTTGCAAAAATTACCAAGACGATTGAGGAATCGCATAAAGTTGTGATCTTTCCGTCACATATACGTGAAAAGGATATCAATGACATGGTATTAGCTGGACACGACATAAAAACACTGCTAGAATCTAATACATATTCTGGTTTAGAAGCAAAACTAAAATTACAAACTTGGAAACGAGTATGAGCAACGGGACAAAAGTCAAAAAAAGAAACGGTTCAATAGAACCACTCGACCTTGAAAAAATGCATGTCATGGTTGAGAAAGCATGTGAGGGATTGGGAAATGTGTCCTCTTCACAGGTCGAAATACAATCAGGTATACAATTTTATGATGGTATAACAACAGACGAGATACAGGAGATCCTAGTCAAGTCTGCAAGTGATTTGATATCATTAGACCACCCTAACTATCAGTTTGTTGCTGCTAGGTTACTACTCTTTGGACTTAGAAAGAGTTTGTATGGTAAAATACATGATCACCCACACCTATGGAATCATATACACACATGTGTAGACAAGGGTGTGTACGACCCTGCTATTCTTGACAAGTATAGTAAGGCAGAAATATATAAGTTCAACAGTTGGATTGATCACGACAGAGATTATCTCTTTACCTATGCAGGTTTGAGACAGGTAGCAGATAAATATCTTGTCCAAGACCGCAGCACAAGTCAGGTATATGAAACACCACAGTTCATGTACATGATGATAGCAGCAACCATCTTTGCTGAATACCCACCAGAAACAAGATTACTTACTATCAGAAGGTACTACGATGCAATCTCCAAACACAAAATCAACATCCCCACGCCTATTATGGGAGGGGTTAGAACTCCAATTAGACAATTTGCTAGCTGTGTTCTTGTTGATATTGATGACACCCTCGATAGCATCTTTAGTTCTGATATGGCTATCGGCAAATATGTTGCACAAAGGGCGGGTATCGGTATCAACGCAGGTCGCATCCGTGGGATCAACGCTAAAATCAGGGGTGGAGAAGTACAGCACACAGGCGTTGTACCTTTCCTCAAAAAGTTTGAAAGTACTGTCAGATGTTGCACTCAAAACGGCATTAGAGGTGGATCAGCGACTGTCCACTTCCCAATC
>VTLG01009442.1_pt1 | contig 33321 bp, 37 predicted proteins | sample 4694571 | NCBI WGS metagenome assembly VTLG01 (sample SAMN12604809, study PRJNA352737) | marine metagenome | biome: ENVO:00000447; feature: ENVO:00000209|ENVO:00000569|ENVO:01000036; material: ENVO:00002151; isolation source: viral sequences binned using virsorter ...
CAGTTAGAGAATAAGATTGCAATGATGGAAGCTGAAAAAAATGTTGATCTAGAAATTAAACAGTTAATTAACAAACATCCTGAATTACGATCCAATGAAGATGCAGTTACAGAAATATTGAACGTCGCAGTTGATAAAGGATTGGGTTTAGAAGATGCTTTTGTCTTTGCGAATGCTACAGCTAACGGAGAATCGGCTATTCTAAAGGCGTTGAAGAGTGTCGAAAAGGCTGAGAAGTTAAAATCGCAACCTGAGGTTACAACCACTCATAGAGGAAGATCAGAAGATCCTATTCCGATTGGTAAATCTTATGACGATATTGAACAGATTGCCCTTGGTGGACACTACAACTTATTTAAAAACAAATAACAGTAAAAGGAAGTAAACGATGGCTTTAGATACAGGATTAGTGGATTATAGTTCACTATCAGCGTTGACAAAGGATCAATACATTCCAAAATTGGTAGATAATATCAAGAAAAAGAGTGTATTGTTATCTAAGTTCCTGAGCATGTCAAAACCAAATGCCTCAGGAAATAAAATCGTTGTTCCTGTGGAATATGCGGATGCAGATGCAAATAACTACGGTTTTTATAGTAAGTACGAAGACTTATCTGTCAAGCCTAGTGAGTTTGCAAAGCAAGTGTCCTATGATTGGTCACAAGCATACTCTTCAGTAGCAATTAGTGGTTTTGAAGAAAGGGTTAATGACAACCCTGAGAAGTTAGTTGACTTATTGTCATCTAAAATGAAGAATGTTGAAAAGACCTTTATGAAGTTCTTTTCAGATGCTCTTTATGGAAAGGAATCTTCTGGTTTAAACTCTTTAGATGAGTTTGCAGGAGATGGAGATATAGGAAATATTGATGTATCAAGCAACGCTTGGTGGAAAGGTGCATTCGATATTGACTTATCAACTAGAATAGATGCTGTACCTGATAGTCCTGCGGGTACTACAAGGTTCTTAAAGTTCTCACACATTATGAATGAGATACTTAGAGAGGCTCTTGATAAGTTCTATTCAGATTCAGGAGAATCTCCAAACCTTATCGTAGTTCCAAGTATCGTTTTAGATGCATACGAACAGCATTTATCAGACAAAAAACGTACACCTACCTTATCTGCAAGTGTTGAAGTAGATGGTGGATTCAAGTTCCAATCTATGAGTTGGAGAGGAATCCCGATTACTGCTGATCCATCTTGCCCAGAAGGTAAAATGTATGTGATGAATACTGAGTATCTCAAAATGATCCATAGCAGAAAAGCTAACTTTACATTCACAGGTTTTCGTGAGCCTGTAACTCAGGATGCGAAAGTTGGGCATGTCTTATGGATGGGACAGTTAATCTGTACTAACAGAGCAAAAGCAGTAGGTAGATATAGCGGTCTTCCAACCGACTATGTAGGCTTACCTGCTGAGTAAAAGGATAATTAAGGGGGAGATTTATTTCTCCCCCATCCTAATATGACACTAGCAGATATAAAAAACCAAGTACAGCTACGCTTAGAAGATTCAGCAGGTAGTGTTTATAGTACAACTGATATTGTCAGGTCTATAGATACTGCATTGCAAAAAATACCTTCTATGTTGCATAAGCAGTATTTATCTAGACTTCTACATCAGCAAAAGATCAGTACAGGTTTATCTACAAGTGTTGTTACACAAGATGAAGATAGTTACATCATTGGTGGAGAATTTACTCTAGGAGATTTGACAGCTAATAAATTAAGTGGAGAGAATGGCTATGAACTGATGTATGATCAGATTGAATCTGCATTTCTGTTGCCAAATAGTATCAATGGTTTAGGTAGGTCGATAGCTGAAAGTATCGTATGGATTCATATAACCGACCAATTAGGTCGCTATGAGTTAGAAAATAGCTATATGTATGATCCGGCAGGAGATAGTCCTGTTTTTGTTAGGACAGGTTCAGTTCAATCTTTACAGAAGGAAGTTACCTATCAAATACTACCGCTTGACTTAGCAAGGTTTGGATCTATTCATGTTATGTACTATATGAAACCACCGAAGGTGGTTACTGCGAATCAGAGAGAGCCTGAGATATCATCAGTAGCACATGAGTCTATTATTTATTTTGCGGTTAGTGAGTTGTTGGCATCTGACGGAGATACGAACAGGTCAGCAGAAATGTACAAAAGGGGTATGGATATAATATCATCATTAAACTCAAAGGTTAGCAATATGGATGCAACTAAAAAGCAGAGCAACTTATGAAGTGGTCTAAGTTAGTAGATAGGGTTGTATTGCAGTTTGGGACTAACCCTCATAATAAAGCTATTGCAAGAAAGTTCTTAGAAGAGGCAGAGCGAGATCTGGCGTTTAATACAAAATGTCTAATAAAAGACAAGTCTATAGTTGCCAATGAAATGGATAACTTTTTTGAATTACCAAATGATTTTTTAGAGTTGCGAGGTGGGATTATTTTTGACGATATGACTTTGGAGCCTTACAGAAATCAAATTCCAAGAATGAATTTTAATGGAGATACTGAAAAGGGTACGCCAAAATATTATCTCCTTACATCAGATCAGATAATTTTAATACCGCATCCTGACAATCAGGGTGTTGTTAACTTTCAGTATATAGCACAACCTGAACCAACGGATGCTAAAACTTCCTATATAAAAGTAAATTACAAAGATTTAGATAATGGATTCTTCCAATCAGGAGATATGGTAAAAGGATCTATAAGTCAGGCTTACGGTACTGTGTATCGAGATGAGAACGATTTAAGAACGGGAACGTTAATCATGCAGGACTACAATGAAGGTGTTCATACCTTTGGTTTAGCATCGCCTGTTAATCCTGCATCGGATACAGTATTTTTAACAGCAGGTAATAGTTCAGTAGAGGTGTTTCCTACCTCTGGATCTGTAAATTTTGAATGGATGGTAGGCGGTCAACAAAATTCAGCTACCGTTACTTTTGAAAGTATTCAGATAGGTGGTAGTTCAGTTACTCTAATCAATGCAAACGTACCATCAGCTATACCCATGGGCGTTCAGGCTACTATCAATGCAAATCTGCGACAAAATGAAACTTTATATGTGTTAGATGATAATTTTAGATTAGCTGAGGTTACAGGTAGCTTAACCTTTAGCGAAATGGCTACAAATTGGGATCAATTTGGACTATCAGCTAGAGCCACTTCTTCAAGTGTAAAAATAGATTGGCAAGATGATGATAAAGACGATCCTGAAATCCCTGATATATATCATCTGTATCTTGTTGACTATGCAAAATCTATGTTAGCAGAAAATGAAAAAGAATTTGAATTAGCTGATAGATTTATGTCAAGGTACAGACAAAATAGAGAATCTGTACGTTCTCAAATTAGTGGTAAAGGGACAGGATCCGGTAGTATGACCGTAAGCGATCTTAGTATTAGAGATGTGTTATGAGCCTAGTTCGAGTTCCTATTTTTTCAGGTTTAGTAACTAATGCGGATCCTGAAGATTTAAATAAAAGTTTAACTCCTGAGACTTCTAATTTTGATATATCTACAACAGGAGTCCTAAGAAGAAGAGATGCCTCTAAATTAATTAAAACCTTTGAAGATCGTGGTATAACTAGTTCTGTACTGTGGGCAAATAATAAGTTAGATAATGGTGGCTACGAATGGATTGTATACTGTAAGCAAAGAGGTATTTTATATAGAATAGATCCCCTATGGCAGAATATATTACTAGATAGTTATGATGGCTTAACATCTAACTTTACATCAGTTAATTCTCCTGTAGATAACAGCGCTATACCGTACGCTAACTACCTTAAAGTAATGCCTGATCCTCTGGCTGATAATATATCGTTTACACTAGTCGGAGATTACCTTTCTGTTAACACCAACCATGAAAATGATCCTTATATCATCCATAGGACTAAGGATGTTGAGATGTTTGGGGGTAAGGTCACCGTAGATAATTCAACCTATATAGAGCCTTACTTTAGGGACTATCCGGGTCAGTTCGAGTTGTCGGTTTCAGGTGGAACAGATGGCGGGACACTAGTAAATGGTGTATATCAATATAATATATCGCCTGTTTATGATGGGGTAAATGAATATCCATTAAAAGGAGAGATTAACAGAGATATTACTCTAGCATCGGCTAACGCTAATGCTAATAATCAGAATGCTACGTTAATAATTAAATTAAATAAAAATAACTTCTATCGCAGTTTAACAGGTATCAATATATATCGCAGTTATGCAACTGATGGTAATGCAACGCCCACATCTTTTAGAAGAACGAAAAGAGTTAACCTAAGAGGATCATCTGGCTTGAACGATCAAGTCGTGTCAAGTAGTACAATCAAAGGTAGTCAGTTTATAATGTATAGCCAAAGCGGGTTTCCATCAAAAAATGATTTGATATCTGCTTATGATGACAAATACGGATCAGGATCATTTAGTGCAGATAATCCTTATTACGCTGTATTTCAGTTGACAACTAAAGAAAATTGGGAAGCTAGTGGATCGCCTGATGGTTCATTTGTCGGGGGTTCAAAGTACGTTCAACCCGGAACAGAAATAGAATATTATTATACAGGTAGTACATCAAGATATTACTCAAGCTATTCAGGTAGCGTAAGTGTACTGTGGGACAACAGAGTTTCAAATGGTTATGAAAATAGATTTTTAGATGGAGATACAAGAAGATTTTTATCCAATGAGGTAACCAACAATATTGCAAACAATAGCGGTGTTAATGGTTTAGCATGGGAGAGTAATGGTTCATCTGTTTTACTCGCAGTACGAAGTGAAAGTAACGATAGGGTTTGTTATGTACCTGTTCACGGTATTTACTCCGGGCGAGATAAACTCTATAGTGTAGATGCAGATATATTTAGTGTTCATAATACTTATAGCGGAAACGAACTAGAAATAACAAATGGTAACTCAACATTTGAAGAAGTAATTAATATACATGATAAAAGAATGATTCAAGTAACTTCTTCTGGAAACCCAAGTAGCGATATGTTGGATATAACAGGCTATGCGGATGCTGAAGAAAACTCAGAAGAGGCTCCTGTTAGAACGGTTTCGATTACCACCACAGGTAACCTTACTTATACTGAAAATGGTGATGAAATAATTATATCTTATACAGACCGTGGAGATAGTATTGGTTCTTTACCGCCTGTACCAATGAAATCAATTATAGATCTAAGGTGGAGACATAGCATTCCTCATGGTGGTAGATTATTTGTAGGAAATGTAATGCTAGATCCTAAGGACAGCGCTGAGACTTTTACGGATATGATTTGTTTTAGTGAGGCGGGTATGCCCGGAGTAATTCCTATAGTAAACTTTATTCAAATAAAAGATCCCCAAGGTGGTCAGATAACAGGATTGCAAACTATCGGAGATAGTCTTGTTGTCCTTATGGAAAACGGTGTATATAGATTAAGAGTACCTTCAATAGATCCTAAAACATTTCAAATATTAGAGTCGCATGAACAGATCGGATGTATTGCAGAGAAATCCATCGTTAAGGTTGAAGATGTTATTTACTTTTGTGGGCGAGGCAATATTTACAGGGTTGATGGATCTTTTACAGTAAGTGAAATAGGTGATAGTATATTAGATAAATGGTTAGATGAGCCGAATAAAGAAAAAACAGAAGTTAATTACGATCCGATTAAGGAATGTGTTATCTTCAGATTAGGTAGTACAAAAAGAATTTTATATGAATACAACATTAGATCAGGCTTATGGAACAAGATAAAAACTTATGGATCTGTTTCATCTATGGCTCAAGGTTTAAATGGTAGTCTTTTTGTTTTTGATAATACTCATTTAACTATATCAAGGGATGATGGTTCTAGTATACCTGAGGATCCTGATGCGGGAGATTTTGATCTAGGAGTTAGTTTACCTGAGTTTAATTCTACTGAGGACATAATCACAGAAGAAAGACAGGAAAGTACCGCTTTTGGTAGTGCTTACGGACGAGAAGATGAGTCCTTTTTACCACCACATATTAACTTTCAAGGCGCTCCTTTTTATGCATTGGCTCAAGAAGACTTTATAAGTGGTGGTTGGTATAATAATAGTAATTATATGTTTTTAGAACTCATTGCTGATAACGTTCAGCTACTTGATGGAAGTGTTCTGGCATTATGCAAATTAAAGGTACTTAGCGATAGTTATATTAATATCGTTCATAGTTGGCATTTTGCAAATGTGCATCACGAAGAAGAAGTAGATTATAATGAGGATCTATTCTTCGATATTTATCCTGAAATACATGTAGTGTTCCCTAAGGCGCAGTTACAAGAGTTAGCTGTTCATGGAGGTATGACTAGTTATACAACAGGAGATTTTGAGACTTGGGAAGATCCATACGGAGAAGTTGGTACGATGAAATCTAGGTTGATATGTATTAGGGCAAATACATCAGAAACGCCACCAACTATAATTAACTCAACAGAGTTAGGGACTCCATTTTATATAAAATTTGATGACGTTACAGGTATTAAAAGATGGACAGATATGTATATAACAGGCGGTTTAGTAGGTGAAAGTGGAAATTCAGGTACAGAAACAGAGACTACTACGAGTTACGAAACTCCAAGCATAGCGCTTGTTAACGATACAACTGCTGTAACTAGTGACGGTACAAACATTCATTTACCTTATTGGGGAAGAATTATAAATCCAAATGCGAGTGGGTTTACCTCAAGTTTAGATCCTGATCAAAGTGGTAACGCTCCTGAATTTGCAGGTGTTTATCAGGGTGCTGTAGATCATCAAGTATCAACTCATCCTATAGTGATTATAAGATTTCAATATTGGCATCTTTATTCTCCTGATGCTAATGGTGGTCATACTAGTGGTATTTGGCGACCTATTAAAAATTCAGCATTAACGTATAATGGATCTCCTAAGTATTTAATATTCTGGAGAGCAGGAATAAACACATATAATAGTCAAACAATTCAAGGTATAGTTTCCCAAAGTCAAAGAAATGCAAATATGTTAATTGGTGATGAGTATTTAGCTTATAACCCATTTAGTGCTGACCCTGTTCAGTTAGAGAAAATAGATCTGCCGGATCCCGGCAACTTTTTAAACGTAGAGTATTCTACTAACTTTACACCCGATAAGGGTTTACGACAAGTTGAGGCTTTTTAATGGCACAGGCTCCCGATCCTATTATAGATATACCTGTTGGCGCTTTATTACGCTCTACGTTGCTAGATGGCGGTATAAGTGGTTATACCTCAGATGGTGGATCAGGCGTATGGTCGCTAAGAAAAACAGAAGTAGATGCTGTAAATAATGGAACTGAAAAATATCAAAGTGTTCGGGAGACAAAATGGTTTCAGCTATCTGACTATGAAAAGCCAACAAAGGTTAGACGTATAATGCTGAGTTATGCATCAAAAACTCCTGTTACCATAGAGGTGTATAAAGATTATGAATTAACACCCTCATTTACTTTAGAGTTCCCTGCAACTTTTCAAAGAGATGAGTATAATATAGCAATATCTGGATCAAAGATGATGCGCTATAAGAAAGCAACTACAAGAGCAAGGTTGCTAAAAGTTAAGATAAAAACACAAAGTGTACATGCCGATGATTACGTTAATGAAGAGGTTGAAATCTACGGTATGCAGGTAGAGGTTGTTCCAAGGCGTGAAAAACAAGACTGATTTTAAATTATTAGAAAGCGATGTATTAGATAAGCAAGGGCAGATTGTTATGTCTGATAATCAATCTTTGGTTGACAACTTAAATGAAAATCAATTAGCAATAGTAAGGTCTTATGATCAATCAAATAATCCATTAGATGAAATGGGACTTTATATCAAATTTAAAGGCGAAACTTACAAAGTAAACCTTTCAAAAGTAGAGGACGGTTAATGTTATCAGGTTTAGAACTTTTAGCTTTATCTAGCGCTGTAAAGGGTGGCGCTAAAGTAATCGAAGGTGGTTTAGATTGGCTTAATTCAAAAGAGCCTTCAAAGGAAGAGCGAGAATTATTAGGAGAGTTAAAGAAACAAGCTAACACTCCTGCAATATCTGGAGAAGAACTTAATAGAGGTATTATGGCAGGTCAGTTAAGTGCTGACTCAACAATGAACCGAGGTATAAATGATGCTAGAGGTGTTCTGCAATCACAAGGATTAGGTAACAGCGTTTTAACTACTCAAGTGCCATTGGATTCAGCACAGGAGTTAGCATCTAGTAGAAATGCTTTGGTTACTAAAGTAGTAAACAACGCCTCTATGATAAACAAAGAAAAGCAAACACAGGATAGACTTACTTATTTAGAGGCTAGGAATCGCCTTGCTAAAATGAGAAAAGAAAGAGGAAGTAACGCTATAAGTAAAATGGTTGATGGTGCTGTTGGAATTGGAAGTGCTTATGGTAGTTATTTAGAAGGTAGTGATTTATTGGCAGGTGGTGGTAACGATATTAGTGGTGTTGACATTGCATCTTTGTATGAACAGCAAAGACCATCTGGAGAGAACAAGTCAGGAACAGATCCACTTAGAAGAAGTCAAGCAGAAAACAGGGGTTATTAATGTACCATAAAGCAAAAAGAAATTATGCTTTGCATAAAATGAAAAAATTTAAAAAGCACAAGATGTATGACAAGAACGGTAAAGAGTATATGGCTAATTCTTTAGCTGATCACCTAAGAATGAAGAAAAAGGGATATAGTCATAAAAAAGGTTACAGCTTAGTTGATAACATAAACCGTAGAAAAAAACTTGGCATAAGTAGGTCTAAAGCTAAGTCTACTATATCTGAAAAAGCATACAAAAGAATGCAAGAGGGTTGGAAATAGTGAAAACACCCGCATGGACTAGAAAAGCAGGAAAGTCTAAAAGTGGTGGTTTAAACGCTAAGGGTGTTGCCTCATATCGCAAGGCAAACCCCGGATCAAAATTAAAAATGGCGGTAACGGAGAAATCTCCAAAAGGTAAAAGACTTTCAAGAAGAAAGTCATTTTGTGCAAGAATGTGCGGGATGAAAAAGAGACTGACTAGTAGCAAGACTGCTAATGACCCTAATAGTAGAATTAACAAATCGCTTAGAAAATGGCGATGTAAATGTAGGTAGATCATGGAACCGGAACGATTATTACAAGAATATATTAAGCTAAGAATGGCTAAAAATGAAAAGGCTCTTGATAGAGATCTATCTAGAGATCAAATGAGAAATACTTTACAAGCGTATAAAACTAAAGCCGATGCCGATAAAGTAGTTGCGGGTTATAGGGCAAGTGCTAGTAAGTATAAGGACGATGTTGATCTAATGAAAAAAATGGTTGAAGTACAAGCAGATCAAGACAAGAATCGTTTAGGCGCATTTGTTGATTTGGCTACACAAATAAACAAGTTTTACAGTTTAAATCCAACCACTAAGTACGCTCTCGATTCTGATGGGAAACCTTACTATGTAAACGCAAATGGTGAAAAACAGGATGAAATGCCTTCGGATGTTTTTGCTAGAATACAAACAGCAGAACAGGAAAAAATAAAAACAATACAAATGCTTAGGGATGGTCAAGGGTATGTTAATCCTATGGGGGACTTTGTAAAAAGCAATAATGATAGAATTAAAAGAAATAAGCAGGGACAAACTACTATTGACGGTATGACTTTACAGGAGACTCAAGAAAGATTACTTAAAAATCCTGGTGTTAACCTACCCGGAGAACTAGAAGATCAGGGCGCTGATCCTGTTAGACCTGTTATTAATAGAACACCTGAGGATCCGCCTACGTCAAATTTTCCAACTTCATCAAGTAAGGGTGGTTTTAAGTCTATAGAAGAAGCCGGGGAAACTACTTCTTTCGGTAAAAGCAATGCAGGTGGTTTCAATGCAGGTAGTAATCCTAATCAATTTAGAGGTAGGGCATCTGTTGGTACAGGCGAAACTATAAAAAATTGGATGAATACACCTAGTTTGGCTCCTATACCTGTAAGTAAACGTCGCAATAATTAACAATGGATGACCGTTCTTGGTTATATAACGGGGTTTCAAAAAGCGAAAACGTAGATACTGAACACCCTAATTGGACTCACAACCAATACGGAGTTAGTACATGGTCAGATTGGATGGATGTGTATAATACGGATCCTGATAATCCCTCTGTTATTCGAGACTCTGAAAACCCTATAGTAAATGCAGATGGCAATTCTTATGATAGAGTTAGATTTGCTGACAGCGACACAGCTAATGCTGTAGGTCAAAAGATCATAGATGATCATTATAATAATGCTAATGGGGATTTATTAAGATTTGCTACAACATATATTAATGGTTACGGTTCTAATTATGAGGATTTAAATCCTGAGTTTAAAGAAAGAACAAAGAATTACGCCTCTAATCTACAAGCATGGAAAAACTACGAAAATAAAAAGCAAGTTATACAGCAGGTTGTTGTTAAGAATGACAACTCAAAAGAAATCGAGTATCATAGTGAAACGTTAAGAAAAATGTATGCTGACCATACTCAATTCATTGATAATGCTATCGAAAGTGGTCAATATAATTTAACTGATATAACATCAGCCTTAGACGAATTAAAAGCTACTGCAAAACAAACTGAAATAGATCAAACTCCCACTTACGAACTAGACAAGTTTTCATTGGAGTATGCAAGTCGCATAGGGGATAGTTTTCTAGCGGGGATCGGAGATATGACCCATGATATTGGTAGTGCAATACAATGGACGACCGATAACCAATATGGTCAGGACTTGCAAAAGTTTGGAAAAGATTTAAGAGAAAAATACGGTAGAGAGTCAGACCCTACGTTATTTCAATCAGGTAACGTTTTAAAAGATCTGGCATTAGCAGGTTTAGATCCCGACTTTTGGGTAAATGATTTTGCAAGGATCCTTCCTAATATGTTAACTCTACTTGTTCCTTATGGTGCAGGTTTTAAAGGTGTTGGATTAGCAGGTAAGGGTTTAAGTAAGGTATCTGTTTTAAATAATTATTTTAATTCTTTAGGTAGAAGTACACAAGCAGTTGCTAAACTAGTACCAAAGGCTACAGGTGGCGCTGTTTTAGGTAGAATGGTAGAAAGTTACCAAGAGGCAGGTGGTCTTTATAATGATCTAAAGAGAGAAGGGTACACTACCGATGAGGCATCTATGGGAGCGCAAGATGTCTTTTATAACAATATGAACCTAGCTTTGACAGATGCGACTCAGTTGGCTTTAGCTATGGCTCCTATGCCTTCTAAAATTGTGGGCGATATGGGTAAATGGTATTTAAGATATGGTAAAAATATTGCAAAGGTTTCAGGAGCAGGTACGATTGAAGGAGCAGAAGAGTTAGCACAGGCTTACTTCCACGACTTAGGAAAATCAGTTGCTAGAGATGATGATAAATATATAGAGCCTGAGATAGTTACTTACCTTGAGATGGCTAATAAAGATCATAGAAAAGCCTTTACACTAGGGTTTTTTGCCGGATCTGGATTTCAGGCAGGTGGTATGTTGCTTAATAGAGACAACCTATCTAATGATGTCATTAAGAAAACAGTAGATCCGATTATTCAGCAGTACAAGGATGTTATCGAGGTTAGAGAGAATGAGAAGGTCAATGTTCAAGAAAGATTTACAGGAGCGCTTTCAGGTTTAGAAAGTATGAAAGCAATAAGAGATTTTAATCTAAACGTTGCTTTCTCTCCTTCCATAATGACAGATACCGTTACTGAAGATCAGATTAATTATGACATACAGACATTAGTAGATCAAGGTTTAGCGGAGCAAGTGGGAGAGGTAGACGGAAAGGCTCAGTATAGAATAAAAGGTGTTATGGCATCCAATGAGGTCGTAGGTGATCAGGTTAACCTTGAAATATCTGAACAGGCGGGGATCTCTGATGTTATGGAAGATATTGTTGAAATTATAGCACAAAGTTCAGAGAAGAGTGACCTTCGAACGTTTAATGAAATAAAGGATTGGATCAGCGAGAACGAATCACAAAGTAATGAAGTTAAGGGGGTCGAACTCTTCTCAAAAGCATTTACCTATGGCTATATGGGACAATCAGCCTCTAATAACCCTGTTAATCAAAAAATTAAAGAACTAGGACTTATTATACCTGAAGATCTGGCTAGGAGAGTAGAACAGTTAGGGGACATGGGAGATAGTAATATATTCTCTGAATTAGAAAGCCAAGAGGATCCATTTGCAGGAGAGTTTACCAATCCTGTGGTTGAGCCTGAAAATCCACCTGTTGAAGAAGATGAAAAAGCTACAATAGAAGAAGTGAACGATGAAGATACAGGCGCAGTTATTACTCCTAAGAAAACAAAGGTTGTTGTTGAAAAGGTTAAAGAAGGAAAAAAGAAAGTTGTGGCTAAACCTGTTCCTAAGAATATTGAGGATGCTGTTAAAAAAGGAGCAGAGAAACTAAAGGAAAGAAAGAAAAAATCAGGTCTACAATCTTCTGAGGCTCAAAAACTTTATATTGATCAAACAAATATTTCTAAAGCGGATATGATCAAAAGAGCAACTAAGGAAGGTATAAAGCTACCTAAGAGTGCTACTAAAAAAAGAGCGTATGACAGTCTTATTGAATTATATGAAAGTAAGGTTAGTGAAAAGCCTCAAGCTAAACCAAAGGCTAAACCAAAGGCTATTAAAAAAGAAGTTGTAAAACAGGTTAAGAAAAAACCTGTAAAGAAAAAGCCTGTTAAAAAAGCACCTGTTAAGAAGAAGGTTGGTAAAAAGCCATTATCGTTTGAACAACAATTAAAGATTGATCCTAGCAGTATTGACCTTAACAAAATAAAGGAAACTGTTACTGCAACTGAGGTTAATAAATTAATTAAAAAATATAGAGTTGAGACTGATACATATTCTAGACCGTTATCTATAGAATCTAGGATTGAGGCGTTAAGAGATCATTTTGTATATGAAAAAGGGGGGTTAGGTCTTGGTACTGATTTTAGGGGAAGAGGTAATTATAGTATTGCTGTGTTGCCGGAAAGACCTATACCTAATGATTATGCTAGTTTAGATGATGTGTCTAAAGGAGTTATATCAAGCGCTATTAAAGAAGTCGGTAGAGGTGGCAGGGTAGTTATATCTTTACCTGAGGGAACGGATAGCGCAGGTAGAGATAGAATGATTAAGATTATGACAGAGGACTCTGGCTACGTTGACCCCTCTAGTTTTAATGAAGAAGATAGTGATGCAGAAAATCTTATCTTTGATAACGTTAGAAGTCAGCCTAGATCGGCTACCTTTACACGCCCCGAACCTGAGAGCGATACACAAAATCTAGAAGATAAAGAATATGAAGTAGGCGATGGGTATAATGCTTATGATCACTTTGCTAATAGAGGATATTCTGTTGGTCAGAGAATGACAATGGAACAAGAAAATTTATCTGATGAAGATTATAAGGAATTAAGAAAAGGAAAGAAAACAAAAGAAGAAAAACAGAATATAAAAGAATACAAGGGGAAGTATAGCACGACAAAATTTGCCGATTGGTATAGAACGTTCTCAACTCAAGTTGCAAAAATACATCCTAAGCTACCTTCATTTTTTAAAAAGTTTCAATTTGCATCTAGGGATTACTATAAGAATGCGATGTCAGACTTTGAGCCATTTATAAAAGGCTTAAAAGATTTAAGAAAACAGGGAGATAAAGACCTAAATATTTACAAAGATTATGTAAAAATAGATACTGCCTTAAAAAATTCAGAAGCTAATAAAGTTAAATCATTGATGGAAAAGTATGATCTCTGGACACCTTACCAACAAACAAGAAAAAGATTTGATCAATTTGCTAAAGACTATAAATCTGTTGGTTTAAACATAGGATATATAAATGACTACATTGGTAGAAGTGTATCCGATCATGTCAATCTTATCGCATACATTAAAGAAAAAAACAAAGAAGTCATTACTGAAGAAGATGAAGAGGTTATTAGAGTAACCCTAGAAGAGTTAGGTCAAGAAAAAGGTAAGTCTAAAGGAATGACTCCTGACTTAGCATATCAAGTTGTAGAGGAAATACTATTAAGAAGAAAGGCAGGGTATCAGGGTAAATCCTTTGATAGTGCTAAAGCTAGAAAAATATTAAAACTAAACGAGTCGGTATCTCAAAGATTTTACAGACCTACTGACGAGGCTTTGTCTATCTATGCTAGACAGGTTACTGAGGCATTAATACAAAAAAGATTTTTAGGTGCAAGTAAGTATGGGGTAAGAGCGCAAAATAAATACTATATCATTACAAATAAAATTACCAATAAGAGAACAGATGCACCGACATTTAAATATAGATCAGATGCTTTAAGCCATATTGCAAAACTAGAGAAACAAGACATAGAAAAATCGGGTCATCCCGGCTTTGATCCTGACGTTATAATTAAACCATTGTTGTTTGATTTAATACAGAAGTACGATATTGATATAAAGTATGCTGATAGGTTGCAGGAATTAATGGATTCTTATTTCACATCAGGTAGAGGTAGCGCCTTAAATAACAACATAAGAACTTTTGGTCATATTACTTCTTTAATGTCAGGGTTCTTTTCAACAGTTACACAGGTTGCTGATATTGGACTGTCGGTATGGAGATCTGGAACTCCGGGTTTAACAAGAGTACCTACAGGTCTTGCAAGAACAAGCGTTGCTTTAGCTAAAGCATTAGCCAACAGGACAAAGATCAGTAAGCCTATGAATTTTATATCTAAAGAAGATTATGGAGTAGATAGTATTGCTGAGGAGTTTTTACCTGATGAATCTAAAATGGTCACATGGCTAAATAGATTTGCAAAGGTCACTTTGTTTGAATTTATGGATGGCGTTGGTAAAGATACTACTGTCAATGCGACCTTAAGAAAGATTAGATCTATTGCACAGCGACCCAACTCTAGGGCGTTTGCTGAGTTAGATTATAAGATGAATCTTATGTTTACTCCCTCTGAAAAGGCAAATGTTTATAGGGATTTAATAAACAACGACTATAGTAGTGATTTTGTTAGGCAATTAGCGTACTTAGAACTGTCTAGAGTTCAACCTATTGATAAGTCAGAAATGCCTGTAATGTATTTAAAAAGACCGGGTGGTAGAATATTCTGGCAGTTAAAAAGTTTTATGATAAAAAGACTAGACACTTTTCAGGATGAGAATAATTATATAAAACAAAAATCTCAAGAGTATTGGAAAAATGGACAATATGCTAAGTCTACAGCAGGTTATACAGAATGGATTACTCGCATGACTATGATGGCTATGTTCTTAGCTTTATCTGAGGCGGGTACTGATGTTCTTAAAGATTGGATGGCAGGTCGTAAAACATCATCTATACCTGATTTAGTTTGGAGTAATATGTTTAAGATTGTTGGACTATCAAAATACAACTACTATGCATTCCAAAGAGATGGTCTAGAAATAGCTTTAATGAAAATGATTGCACCACCACAGGCTAATATGGTTGGGACAATGGTTGATGATGTAATGAGATATGGCTCTGTATACAATGATAAAGGTCGAAACGGTGTAATACGGAAAATGAGAAAAGATGGTATTAAGAGTTACAAGTTTGTACCTATTGTTGGTAAACATTTGTATTGGTGGAATGAAGAGAAATTCGGTAAAAGACCTGAAGGTTTAGGTTTGGGTGCAGGGAATATTAAAACTAAGAAATACGAGAAGAGAAAAGGTCGTGAGTCAGGAGAAGGTTTCTTAAGAAAAGTTCAAGAAGCATTTACAAACTAAATTGTTAGAAAGGGGAATAATTGTAAACTTGCTATTAATAAGGAAAATATATGTCAGATTCTAACGAACCCTCAGGCGCATCATTTAACAGTACCCAAGGTGCTGACTTATCCAATGTAACTATTAGCGAAGTCTATAAAGATTTATTAACAATAAACGATTCAACGTCTAATAATGAAGGGTTAACAAATGCATTAAAGCATCTAAGAGATGGTGCGGGATTTAGCCTACCATTAAGAGTTAGTAGAACTTCAGTAGCGGTTGAAGGTGATTTGTTTGTAGATGATTTACATATTGCAAACACAATCAATCTAGATAGTATAAATCAGTTTTTATTTAATATGCCTAGTGATGCTACAGGCAAAGTTTTCAAAATTAAAGTTGGGGACACCGATGTCTTCAGCATTGATGCACAAGGTAACATTACGAGTCCTAGTATAGACAATAGCGCTAGTACCGTAGAATCAGCCTTGGCTTTTTCAACCACAACAGAAGAAGATATAAGATCGCCAAACGAGGGAATGTTACGTTGGGATGGTTCTGATCTTCTTTTGTACAAATAAAGATAAGGAGTCATAAGAAATGGCGACATGGAAGAAGATAGTTACCGAGTCTAGTGCAGGGGTTATATCTCAAAACACAACAGGTAACTCAGCAACAGCTACTAACGTAGCATATTCAGGACTAACGGGTTCTGTACCCACTTGGAATCAGGATACCACAGGTACATCTGCCAAGGCAAGTGCATTAGCTAGAGCAGTAGATATAGGTGGCGTATCATTTGATGGATCATCATCTATAGACCTGCCGGGTGTAAACACTAGGGGTAGTCAAGACACAACAGGTAATTCAGGAACAGCTACTAAACTAGCATCTGCTAGAACGATTGGTGGTGTTAGCTTTGACGGTTCTGCTAATATTGATTTACCCGGTGTAAATGCAAGTGGTACTCAAGATACAAGTGGTAATTCTGCGACAGCTACAGCATTAGCTAGTTCAGTAAACTTTTCTGCCTCAGGGGATGTAACAGCGAGTGCTGTTGCCTTTAATGGTAGTAGAGCAGTAGATCTAGTAATTGATATAGATGCTAATGTAATTGGCGAAAGTGAACTTGCAGATGCAGGTATTAAGGTTTCACACTTCAACGATGGTAGAGGTAGTGCTTTAGGAAATGGAAATGATGGTCAGTTTTTAACAAGTGATGGATCAGGTTATGTTAAATGGACAGATCAATCTCCACCTAATGATGCGACCATGACTCTTACCGCAGGTTCTAACATGACAGGTGGTGGAGCGTTCACAGGAAACCAAAGTAGTGACTCAGCAGTAACATTAGGTGTATCTGCTACTCCTAGCTTTACAACAGTTACCACTTCTGGAAACGTAGTCGTTGGTGGAGACTTACAAGTTACAGGACAAACTATTACAACCACTACAGAGACTCTAGAAATTGGCGATAATAAGATGATCCTAAACTCTGACTTAGGAGATGCTAACGGTGTTAACTCAGGTTTTGTTGTACAAAGAGGAAGATCAGGTGATGATGCAGTATTGTTCTGGAATGAAACTGATGACTCTTGGCATGTTGGTACTGATGCAGGTGGAGATATCACAAGAGCGACTTCTCAAAAGATCGCTGTACAGAGTGCTGTTTCTACTTTTGACAATACTGATGAAACCACTCCTGTAGGCATGATGGCGTTTGAAACATCATCAGGTGACATGTATCTAAGAACTGCTTAATGAGTAAAGTTGCCCGGAATCTTCCTGTAGTTAAAAAAGAGGAAGTGAAGTTTACAGTTAAAGATACGGACTTCTTACTTAAGCTAATTTTAGAATCAACGTTTAAAGGCAATGAGTTGGAGTTTGCCAATGCGGTATTGCAAAAACTCATTGCCAAACACAAGGAGTTAATTGATGCTTAATAAATTAGATTCTAAAGATTTAAAAATGATCTTAGTTGCTATGAGTTCGATTACTATCAAAGGATCGGACTCTATTGATTTTGCTAGGGTTTTAGAGATCATCGGTAAAGCATACGAAAAAGCACAAATAAAAGAAGGTATTTTAGACCCTAAAGATGTGAGTAAATAATGCCAACTTATAAAAAAATAATTCTATCAGGACATAATGTTTCTGAACTAAATAATGATGCAGGTTACCTAACATCAGTAGGTAGCGTATCATGGGGAGATATTAGCGGTAAGCCTAGCATCTTTATGCATGACTATGTTAGAGTTACAGGTAACCCTGTTTTTGCAGGGACTAATTCATTTACCGGAACAACTTTATTTATAAACACAACAACACAAATCCAAAACACTACAGCATGGAGTGGTAAAGCAAGTTTAGGTTTTAAAGTTCTTGCAACAGGAACATCCGATCTCTATGGTGGTATTCAGCTTTCTAGACAAGGCACAAGCGGTTATAATTCACAATTAGAATTTCAGACCTCTGTATATAATAACAATTTAAGAACTGTTATGACCTTGAACTCAGCAGGTAGTTTGCATTTAGATGGAACTGTTTATGCCAATGGTCTTATTGGTAAAAATAGCGGTGGATTTGCAATAGGTAGTATTGCTGATTATAACAGAATAGATTTTCAAAGTGGTACATTTAGAACTCTATTTGCTAATGGTTCTATTGCTCCTTTACAAGTTGGAGATTTAACTGCATCTTCGCTTTCAAGTGGAAACGCTACATTTAATAGTGATGTATTTGTATCAGAGTATATAAGGCATTTTGAAGATAATGATACAAATATTCGATTTCAAACAGACCATATTGATTTTACTACATCGGGTGGTCTTGCTTTACGAATAGACGATTCTCAAAAAGCTACATTTAGTTCTAACGTATATGTAGGTGGTAACCTAGCAACAGATATTATAACTAATTATAGAGGTAGCCAACCTGTACAGTTTCAAACAAATGAAGTTATTATAGGTAGAAGTGGGATTCAATCTGTACCTAATAAACTTGTATTAAGAGGTCATTCTGTTCCATATAGCGGGGGTGGACATTTAGCCGGAGAAGGTTTTTTACAGTTTGACACCAATGTTTCTTGGACAGGAGCGCAAAGAAAGTGGGCGATTACCAATGCCTTTGGTATGGGTATAAATAATGCATATTCTGGAAACTTAACATTCTTAGTAGGTACTGATGCAAATCAAACTCCTACTCTAGGAATGAATGGTGCTTTGGGAACCGCAGAGGGAGAAAAAACAGTTGTAGGAATGAGGATAGATGGTAGTGGAGTTATCCATGCACGAACAGGTAATTCAGATAATTGGAACACAGCGTATGGATGGGGAGATCATTCGACTCAAGGTTATTTAACATCCCATCAAGACATAAGTAGTAAAGCAAATTTAAGTGACCCAACATTTGTTTTAAGAATTAATACTCCTCAAGTACGATTTACTGATAGTAGTAAAACATCATTCAATCATTTAAATGTAGCACAATGGTCAACTGCCTATGGTTGGGGCAATCATGCAGATGCAGGGTATTTAACAAGAGAAACAGATTCACAAACACTTTCTATAAGTGGTAAAACTTTATCAATAAGCAATGGCAACTCTATTACCCTACCAACTGATAATGATTATTTAACAGCTATAAGACAGACAGGTGGAGACTATACTCCAAATAGTACAACATTTCAAAATGTTTTAGTTGCACCTAATGGCAGTAACACTAGGGCAGTTTATTTTGATGGTGGTGCAGGTGCAAGTGCTGTATCCACTTGGTATGGTGTACAAAATAAACCATATAGTGCAATAGATGTAAGTCAAACTTATTTATCTATCTGGACAAACAATTCAAGTGGTACTTGGAAAAGAATGCTTGATGTGTATGGAGATGGTTCTTTAGTTAAGGCTAATTCAGATTTAACAGTAGCAAGAACAGAATATGATGGAGACATAAAACTTGGTAATACAACATACTTTTCTACAATTAGGCAAAGGGCATCTTCGACAGGTAAATTAGAAATTAATCAATGGGGTGGCGGAAGCACATCGAAGGGTATACATTTTCAGATTAATGGTGAAGATGCATTACAAATTAATCACAACAAAACAGTTACAATTCAAGAAAAATTATACGCTAACAATGGGTTAAGAATTTTACAACTTAATCCTGCTGTTGGTAAAAATAGTTTAATGTTAGCATCAGATGGTGATGTTTATTATAGAGAACTAGGTGATAATGCATTTACAAGTTATACAGACCATGCATCAGCAGGTTACTTAACTAGTCATCAGGATATAAGTGGTAAGGCTAACTTATCAGGTGCAACATTTACAGGTCATGTAGATATAGCAAGTAGTACACCATTCCTTTATGTAGGAGATGGAACTGCAAATAATGATAGTTCTTGGGATTCTAATATTATGCTAGATAGCCATACTCATTCTAGGCTTAGAATTGAAAATCGTGGCAATAATAGAAATATAGAAATTTATTCTCATAGTGGTACTTCTCAGCCACATATTAGAGCAACAGATTCATCTACTCGATTATATGTTGGGGTTGCAGGTAGTGAATCATATTTTGATAATACAGGCACAATAACGACAAATGGCGATGGTAATAGTGAGCAATGGAAACAAGCATACGATTGGGGAGATCATGCTAGTGCAGGATATTTAAGATCAGAGTCACAAACATTAGCACAAGTTGTCGCAAATGGTGATACGTCGAATCAAACTGTTAAGCTACTTAAAAATGGAGATGGTCTTAAAGTTGGTGGAATACGAGGTCACGCTATCGGATCTCAAACAGGTGATTATATCCACATGTATGAAAGGGTACATATTGGTAACCCATCAGGTTGGGGTCATTCAGGTGCTACTGCTCCTGATAATGGTTTAGGTGTTTATGGTGGTATAGATATTGGACAAAACAATTCTGGCTATATAAAATTAAATGGTTCAAGAAAAGATCAAAATTGGGATACTGCTTATGGGTGGGGAAACCACGCAAGTGCAGGTTACCTAACAAGTCATCAGAGCCTAGCAAACTATACTACTGTAGGTAGTAATATTTCTCAGTTTGCAAACAACTCAGGATATTTAACCTCAAGTGGTATAATTAATTGGTCTAGATACGCTGTAATGAACGACACTAGAAGTACATTAATTGCACCTTATAGTGGTGGCAAACTTGTTAGGTGGGATTTTAAATACAATAGTAAAGATGGATTAAATGATGGTGGTACATATCATTCAGTTTTACAAATTAATCAATGGAGTGACAATAGTGGTGGTAGAGTACATCAGCTAGGATTTACTGATAATAACAATGTATGGACAAGAACTAATCTTAATGACACTACATGGAACTCATGGCATAGATTGGCTCATGCTAGTGAAATCCCTAGTTTATCAGGATACGCAACACAAAGTTGGGTTAACTCTCAAGGATTTTTAACAAGTCAGACAGATAGTCAAACTTTATCTATAAGTGGAAACGAATTAACTATTAGCAATGGTAACAGAGTAACTTTACCATCTTATAGCAATCTTACATTAAGTGATGTTCGCAGTTATATAGAAAGTGACGATGGTATTCGTGCTGTACGATTTGACTTTCAAAGTTATGATACACATTGGGATAATGATGCTACTAATTCAAAAGAAAACAATACCCCAATGTCTATTAAGCTATGGGATTCTTATAACCATCAAGCTAAAAGCGGTACAGATCCTTATGGCACAATTCTAGATATATATGGTCGAAGTGGTCACCAAAGAAATCAATTCTTTATGGGTAGCACAGGCTATGTGTATCATAGAAGTACATTTTATAATCAACCCGGTTGGCAGAATTGGTATAGGTTTTGGTCAACAAAAAATTTAGAGGCAAATGTTGTTTCAACTCTTAGAAGTAATTACAATAGATGGTTAACAAGTCATCAAGATATTAGCGGTAAAGCTAATGTATCAAGTCCAACATTTACAGGTCATATAAGATTATCCGGTTCAGGTCGCACGATTGGTGGGTTTGGTGCTGTTACTACTGCCGGGACTACAGATTGGAATCACGACTCAAATGCAATTAGTGGTAGTGGATATACATTACTACTAGGCAATGCAACCAATGGTCATGGTTTTGATAATGATTACTACCATCCATTTAATTGGGAATATGCTAGGAATGATGGTCAAGGTAATATGACTCAATTAGCTGTTCCTTATAGTGGTACAGGAGCATTTGCTTTTAGGACTCGGTATAGTGGAAATTGGACAAGTTGGAGAAGAATAATTGATACAGGCACAATATCTGTTTATGCTGATAAAACACCTTCATGGGTTCCAAGTTCAGATCCCGGTTATTTAACATCCTCAAGTACAATTAATGCTAGTGCAGTTAGTGGATATGGAATAAATAGTTCAGATACCAATAACCAAGCTAATAAAATAATGAGAACTCAGGCTAATGGGTACGCTCATTTTGGTTGGATAAACACTACAAGTGGAGAATTTACAGGTACACCAAATAGAATTTATGCATCAAATGATGGATATTTGAGGTATATGACTCTTGAAAATTTTTCCAATAGAATTAGTACCCAATTAAACTTACCATCAGATATTACCAATACGTTTTTAAAGAATAGGTATACAAGAACACCTGATACTGTTGGCGATAGTACAGGTGCTATTTTTAATTATATGACATCCGATGCAACTAATAGACCACCCGGAACAGACCATGCATTAATGACAATGAGTTGGAGTGCTGATTGGCAAACACAAATGGCACAAGATTGGAGAAATTCCGGTAGGATACACATTAGAGGTCAATTAAATGGCACATGGAGTTCTTGGGGTCAAGTTTGGTCTAGCCATGATTTTGCAAATAATAGTAGTAATTGGGATACAGCATATAGTTGGGGTAATCATGCATCTGCCGGATACCTAACAGCAGTTCCTTCAAGTTTGGGGTCTACAACATTTAATGGTCAAGTAAATTTTTCTTCAGATGTTACATTAAGTGCTACAAATTCTCTTAAAATACCGAGTGGTTCTAGTGTTGCGAGTTTACCTTTCAGTTTTAGAGACGATACAGACGTAGGCTTATGGAACCCTTCTAATAATGCTTTAGGATTTGTAACAGCAGGGGTTGAAAGAATTAATATATCTGATGTAGGTGTAACTAATATAAAAGGCGAGTTAAGGATAAACAATGCAGGTAAAGGTTTATTTGTTCAAGCAGGTTATGAGTCTCCTTTTACTCAAAACATTGCAGAGTTTAAATATGGTGGCAATAGTAACAGTATTATAATTAAAAATGTACTTGGTCAAGCAAGTATATCTACTAGTGGTACTAGTCTTCAATTATCTGCAAATGATAATATTGGTTTAACATTAAATACAAATAGGAGTGCAGTCTTTGGTGGTGCAGTTGAGTCAGGCAGTCATCATCCTAGTGGTGATAATACAGTTGATTTAGGGCATAGTGGTGCTAAGTGGAGACAAATACACGCTACCAATATCTACGCTGTAGGCATTACTGTAGAAGGTGGTAATCCTAGAATAATAGCAAAAGGCAGTAGTAATGGATATGTAAATGGTGCTTTTGTTACTTCTTCTATTGATATTAATAGAGGTGGTGGACTATTCATGCATGATAGAGGCAATCAAAATGAATGGTTCTGTGGCAGACCTTATTCTAATAATGACCAATTTATTATTGCAAGAAATACAGGCGTAGCTGACCATAGTGGAGCAACAGCACAGGCTGTAAATGAAGTGTGGAAAATTGACAACAATTCTTATGTGCATTCTCATGTTAATATTGCTAATAGTTATCGTTTAAAAGGAACAAACAATTATCCAAGATTTGAAAGAAGTGGTGACGATGCTTACATTGGTACAAATAGCCAAAATACTGCATTCTATATTTACGATAATGGTAATGCAAGGGTTGTTGGTAGCCTTACAGCATATCAAGGAAATAGTAATCAATGGAATACAGCTTATGGATGGGGTGACCATGCAAGAGCAGGATACCAAACTTCTAGATCTGATTTAAGATTAAAGACAGGTGTTAGAACTGTTAAAAATGCTACTGATAAAGTCTTAAAACTTAGAGGTGTTGACTTTACATGGAAAGACTCTGGCAAACCCGGTGGCGGTGTTATTGCTCAAGAGGTTGAGAAGGTACTACCTGATTATGTTGCTGACTTAGAAAATGGTACAGGACATAAGGCTGTTGACTACAACGGATTAGTTGGAGTTCTAATTGAATCTGTAAAAGAATTAACAAAAGAAGTAGAATATTTAAAAAGTAAACTAAATGATTAAATTGTTAAAAAGGGATTTAGTCATACATTTAATCTCAAAATAAAGGAAAAATCATGGCAGATAAATATGTTCTAAAACACGAGGGTATCGGAGATGCTGAAGATAAGTGGAAAGATGCTATCGTTGAAAAAGAATACCAACCTGCGAAAGCTAAGATGGAGATGTCTTATCGCCAACTCGAAAACGAGTTATCTATGATTGCTGAAATGGAAGATGCGAATGCAAAGCGTAAATCAGAAATTGAAGCTGAAATGGAAAAGATCAAAGCTGTCGCTGATAAGTAATAAATAACAATCCGGGTAGCGAAACGGAGAAAAATCGTGGCTAAAAAAAGTAAAGAAAAGCCTTTCGAAATCACTCTTCCTGATGGTTCTACACATGAAGTGGAAAAATTATCAGAAGAAAATCAAATGCTATCACATCATCTAGCTGATTTACAAAACAAGACCAACAACCTAAAATGGTCTTTAGATCAGATGATGATGGGTATCGAGTTTGCACAGGCAAAGCTAATAGAGAATTTAAAGAAAGAAGAAGAAGAGGGAGATGGACAGCCTAAAGACGAGTAGTTTATCGGCAGGGTCGGTTGGTATATATTGGATGGATTTAATCCCTTGGACACTTATGGTAGCAATGCTATGCCTTAATATAGTTTATTTGCTTTATAAAATAAGGAATGTCAGGGATGGGTCTAGCGGAACTAGTTGAATTATATGGGAGTCTAACTGCCACAGGAATTATTTCAATTTGTTTTATGTATTTGATTAGTAATCTTGTAAAAGAAAACAAAGATCAAAGTTCTCATATAGATGAAATCCAACAAGACCTCGCAAAAATTCAAAGTGAAATGACTAACACGATGAATATTTGTGTCAAACTAATCGACTCCATCAATGCTTTTAAAAATTCTTTTAATGATAAGATGGATAGAAGGCACGAAAGATTAAATGAAAGTTTGGATGAATTGGAAAAATCAGTTCATTACATGCAAGGTAGATTAAACGGTAATAAATAACTAGGGTAGTGGAAAGGAAAAACAAATGATTAAGGGATTAATGGGAAGTTTAGCAGAAGATTTATTTTCTGATGAAAACAGAGATGAGTTGATAAAAGAAATTAATGATGATGTAGACATTCCTATTCTTACTGAAAAAACAGAAGAAAAGATTTTGTTAGCATTATGGAAATTGATTAAAACATTTTTCTTTAAAAAATTAGGTGTCTAGGTGTACGAACATCTTAAAGATAGTGAACTAGAAGTATGGATTGATGCTATCCAAACTGTGCTAAAGCACGAAGGGGGGATAGTTGACCACGAGCATGATCCGGGGGGATTGACTAACATGGGGATTAGTTCCCGGTCGTACCCTAACGTTGATATAAGAAACCTTACTCAACAAGAGGCAATGGATATATACTATAAAGACTTCTGGCTTAGATTTAGGATTGACGAATTACCTTTGAATATTCGTAAAATAGTATTTGATGGCGTTGTGAATATGGGCATGGGTATGATTAAGGTTTTGCAAACCACGGTTAACAGGAAAGGCGGTAAGCTAAAGGTTGATGGTAGAATTGGAAAAAATACTATTAAGTATACAAACAAGTTTAAACCTGAGCCTGACAGATTAAGAGCGTACCGGGTTAGGTATTATATAAACCTGATCAGAAGAAACCCTAGATTAGAATCTTTTTATTTCGGATGGTATAAAAGAGCCATTGCTACTTAAGGTCTATAAGCCTTAAATTCTAGTAATCAGAAAACAAGAAATCTTCTTGTAAGGTTAGAATGTACCTTAACATTCGTTTTGTTGTTGAAGAGTCCCGTTTTTCGGGACTCTTTTGTTTTATGGAAGTTGATACACAAATAATACACAAAAAAGTTTTTATCGAGAAGGGAGTAGGGGGTTCGAATCCCTCCCCCTCCGCACCGTTTATCCCCTAAGATCCTCCTAAACCGGGGATCTTTATATCCCCATAGTCTAGTATAAACATATATAGTAATACACAAATAATACACAAATAGAACACAAATGCCCCCGGATATATTTTAGTAAAAACCCATTATTTGCGAGAGGGATCCTGTGGAATTTCCCCTATGAAAATTATCGCTTTATTGATCTTTTTGGGTGTTTCCATAATACCTAAACCTAGTTATGATAGTCATTGCATTGTAGATACTGAGGGTGTTCGACATGAGTATTTTTATAAACCTGATTCTAGCGGTTCATATATGTGTATGATCCACTTTGAGGAAGAGTTAGTTAAGATTATTAAGTAATACTAATAATTCTTTTTCGCCTGTATGGATATAATTATCTACTGCTGTAGAATGATGATTTGTAATTCTTTTAATATCTTCTTCTTTATATCCGCACCTTGCTAGATGAGTAGCAACAGAATGCCTGATAGCATGTAGATCTGTTTCATAACCACGATCCTTCATTAATCTTTGATACCTATGTCTCGATGTTCTACGATCATAAGATCTCGGATAAATATTTACTGCATCTTCTGGATTGATGGACTCAGGTAAAATCAGAGGTGTAGGTTCTTTTGTTTTATCCTGATATTTTCCTTGAACAATATCATTCATTGATAATGTCCCGGCATCCCTAGTTCGCAGTAAAGTATATAATAATACCGTCCAATAGATACGATCCTTTTTTGTTGGGGCGTTTTTAATAACGTCTTTTATAACTCTTAGTGGTATCGGTCTTCTTTTTTTAGTTGGTTTTGCGCTTGGTAGGAACTTATTTCCTAGGTTGCGAAAAATGGGTATACCTAGGTATGCCTTATTGTAACTAAAATCTAAAAACTCCCGCAGGGTCAGTAAATAATTTCGTGCTGTCTTAGGTGTTCCCTTGTTTTTTAGTAAATAACTTTTATAATCCATTACAACCGATGGAGTAATGCGATTCATTTTCTTTGTTGGTTTACAAAAGTCTACAAATAGATTTGTTTCACGAACCTGTTTAGCATAATGAGTATTGCTTTTCTTTTTAGTGGGGTCTTTGTCCTGCTTGTATGCAATATGTTCGATGAATTTATTCCGGGCATAGTCCAATGTGACTACAGTTTCAGTTTCTATGCCTAATTCAATTCTGGCATACCTAAGATCTAATGCCTTTTGAAGTTCCTGCGCTACAGTTTTAGAAGTGGTCTTAAGAGATTTACGAACTGACGTTACGCTGTTTGGGTTACCCCGGCTATAATGCCAAATTTTATTTCGCTTATGTATTCTGCTCAACTATTAACAAATTTGTTTTTACTTTCAATTATAATTGGGTCAACACTCCAAAGTACTTTTAAGTAACAAATGGATGCCTTAAGTATCTTTTTATTTTTTTTTGATTGGTACACTATAGGCATAGTGAGGTAATGAGTGTTATAAAAATTCTTTAATGAGTTTAACAAACTAGGCATCGTTTTAGTTTGGCTTTTAACAATTTTAATTGATTCTTTTGATAGTAGCTGATCACAAGGATGTTCATCCATTGGATAATCCCGACCTATACGAAAGTAATCTTCTAATAGCGATTTATTTGTATAACCTAAATCCGCAAAGGTTTTTGTAGAACCATCAATAGATATAATATTTCTTGTAAAACCTTTTCCTAATTTATATCTACAATGTACGGTAGTTTTAAAATCATATTCTACTTCTTCCCATTCCTTTGCCTCTACAGGTTTATCGTTCATCATAGATTTTAATATTTCTATTTCTTTTTCTTGGCTCTCGATTTGTTTTCGTTGCAAGTCAATAATATAATCTGCTTGTATGTCCATTTCTTTGTATCCTTGTATTTCAAGTTGCTTATTGTCAATCTTGATAAGATTATTTAATTGTATGACATACTTTCTTCTTGGTTCCCGCCTACCTGTACTCCATGAAATAAGCGATGATTCGGAGACACTTAGAAGTTTAGCGATATCTTTATTAGTATAACCGTATCGTTCCTTAACGATTTTTATTTTTTCTTGGATTTTGCTACCCATTAAATCCAATACCTTTTTTTTTCTTGTACATTTACTATACTTTTACTACATTTTGTACATTAAAAGTACACATTTCACATAATTACAGCACAATAGCCTATTATGAACACGAATAATATAGATTATATAACTTTAAATCAAGCAGAAAAACAGACAGGTTTATCTAAATACACGCTAAAAACATTAATTCGTACAGGTAAAGTAACCGGGACTAGACCGGGACATCGTACTTACCTAGTAAAATACAAAAGTTTAATTAATTATTTGGAAGATAACATTGTTAAACCTATTGGGAGCGAACCTGTTGTAATGGAATAAACGCTACCCGTTCCACATACCAATGGGTTCGACTCTCAATGTACTGCGGAGTAAAAGTTGATAGATCGAAAACAAACCAAGCTAGGAAGAATGTATACTGATGGAGTTAAATCCTTTTTTTCAGTAACCACTATTCTAAGTAAACACTACCCAAAGGGTCATTTCTTTGATACTTGGCTTAAAAATTATGGATACTTTGCTGATCTGTATACAAGAGCCAAGGCACAAATGGGAACTCTGGTTCACATGATTCTGCACCAAATGAAAACCGACCCATCATTTAATGAAATAGAAAGATACTACGTTGCCGATGTGTTGCACGAGTTCATGGATCCCACCTCTATTAGTATATATCGAGGGAAGACAGTAGTAGTAGATAACGTAATGAAATACATTGAGTCTTATCAAACTTGGCTACAGGATTATGACGTTAGCTATTACGGTAGTGAGGTTATGTTATTTCATCCAAGCTGTGATTGGGCAGGAGCAACTGATGACCCTATAAAGATCAATGATAAGAACATGATTTCTGATATTAAAACAGGTAAGCCTTTTGATACTCATCTGATTCAAGGAATAGCTTATGCGATTCTATGGAATAAAATGTACCCGGATCATAAAATGAAACATGTAGGCGTTTTGTATATCAAAGATGATTATGTTATAAAGCCTACATACAAATTTGAAACCGTGGATCTACAATCAAGTAAGGGGCAACACCTTATTAAAGAATGGCAAATGGTAATGGCTCAATTCAGGCATAAGTATGCTAGAGCAGATGGGACATACCCGACAAAAGGTTTTTATCAACCCAAAGATAAACTCAGCTTAAATATTAAAAGGGAGTTTATTAAAAATCTAATCATGGAATAAACAAAGGAGAATAAAATCTATGAGTAATATGATAAGAATAGAGAAGGATTTTAATGGCAATTTTAATACCGAACAGGTTGTCATTAACTCTATTGAACCTAACATGTGGGACGGTAAGCAAAACGGTTGGATGTACACTTGTTCTAACAATCGTCAACTTCGTGCTACAGACAAATTAAAACAACTAATCGAAGAATCAGGAATTGGTTTCGGTACTGCATTTCAACTTAGCAAAACCTCGGAAACCAATGCTAAGGGAAATACATTTACCCCTTTTACAGTTAATGGTAAAACCCTTGACGATCTTAAAGGTGGTAATGCTCCAACTACTACAACCAATTCTGCTCCACAACAGAACGGTCAGGTCACTCAGGCTCCGCAAAGCACAACTACAATGCCTGACCATAGTTCATTAGAACAAAGAGTTTTGGCTCTTGAGAAACAAGTCGCTGACTTAAATAGTAAGACCTTGTTCTAAATGGACGATCTAGAAAACGGGCGAGGTATACAATGGGTTATAGATGCAACTTCGCCCGATTCTAGGTTACGATATTATAAAATGAAACACGGTAGCCAACCAAAATCAAAGTTTAACGTTAGATGCTGTGATATATGTGATCGTATTTGGGACTTTAATATTGAAGGCGATTATATAAAATTTATTATTTACCAAGACTTCCCAAGGTACGGTCTAGATTTTTTGACCTGCTTTGAATGTGACCCAACCAAAAAATTTGAAACAACAAAATCAAGAAAACCTATAAGGAGACATAATGGAACTAATATCTATGCCACCACCGGCTTACGAAAAACAAATAGACGTTGACCGTCAAAGGATCTTAGCCGATGAATTTGTGAATGCAATGGAACTGCATCAGGATCAACCGTACAACTTTGTAAATGATTATCCCGATAAAGGGTATTCAATTATTAAATGCCCTAGCAAGTATGTAGTTGACTATCTCGTTACAACTAGTTACGGTAAAACGGTTGCTGTTCTAGAATGTAAATGGTATTTCACTAGTTGGCAGGACTACGATTATTTACAACCTGTAAGCGTTCATAAGTTACATCACTTGCTAATGTTGTCGCACAGTTTTAGATGTAATTCTTATGTTCTGATCCGAAAGCGGGACGGGTTTTATTATAAGTACGTTGACGACAGTATCTTAAGCAGGAACAGGGTAGATATTTATGGAAGGAATGATAGGAATGATAAATCTGATCACGAGCCTATGGTATGGATAGCTGATAAATATTGGGATGTCTATAAAGTTGGTCAGGTAAACCATAATGGCTAATCGGGGTTATATATTATTTCCTAGAGAATTGATGGATGAAGACTTCTGGAAGTTTACACCCGTTGCCCGGCAGGTGTTCTTATATCTAATGATGAGAGTTAATTACGTTGACGGTAGAAAGCATAAGCGGGGTCAGATGTTTACAAGTTACGGGCAAATTAAGGAAAATTTAGCTTGGTATGTAGGGTTTAGGAAACATACCTACTCTGACTCGCAGATAAGAAACGCTATGAACCACTTAATGACCAACGGTATGATCATCACGACGAAGGAACCACGGGGACTCTCTGTAACTATCTGTGATTACGAGAGATATCAGGATCCTAAAAGCTATGAACGTCACAATGAACAGCACTATGACCAACAGGATGAACAGCAGGATGAACGTCAGCAAGATGACAAACTATATGTAAAGGAAGGAAAGAATAATACAAAAGAAAAAGAAAAAAGAGTTATAGATAATTCACTTCCAAGTAATGTCATTTCTTATAGTAGGCAATCAGAAAACAAGGTAGTAGTAAAGGAGAGTGAGGAGAGGGTTAGTATACAGAAACAGATTACGAAGGCTTATGAGTTGGCAGGGGGGTGGTTGTTGTTTCAGGCTCCGGCAGAAAGATATCTTATAGAGTCTGCTATTAAGAAGATTGGTTTCGATCTGGTTTGTAAGGTTACTGCTCAGTACAGGGATGAAGTTAAATCAGGCAAGATTAAAGAGAATCCTATTTCATCCTCTCGTTATTGGTGGAGTTCTGGAGTTTATACTTATGCGAATAGAACCAAGATGCCTGTTGCTAATACAACTAGTTATGTCCCCCCGGAAAAGAAAGTTAAAAGAAAATGTGATAACTGCCATGCGGTTCAAGAGTTCTATGAATCTAAGATACCAAACTTTTGCCCACTTTGTAATGAAGGTTCTTTGTGTACTCGTATTGAGTACCAAGCTAAGTATCCACCACCACCACCAAAGCCTAAACCTGAAGAACCTATGAGCGAGGCTCAAAGAGAAGGCATGGAAGCTATTAAAAAATTTACACAATCATTCGGTAGCAATAGATGAATTACGGTCGAAAGCAACACAAAGGTTCTTTTATTAGAATCATTGGGGGATGGGGTAAGTATTACTCGTTCTTAAAGACCCACAATAAAATGAGGAATAAACCTTGTCCCTGTGGGAGTGATAGAAAATATAAGAAGTGTTGCCTGATATGAAAGAGGGTAGTAAGGTGAGGGAATATGCGGTTAACTACAATTCGGAAAGGATATATATCAGAGAATATTATCAAGAACGATTTGTTAAAAAGAAATCTAGAATTATATGAGCCTGTTGTTGACGATAAATCTGTTGACCTTCTGGTTGTATATCTTGATACGGTTATACGGGTACAGGTCAAAGGACATACTTATATGAATACCAAGTCTAGTATTTCTATACGGGTAACCCCTACGATTGCAGATGTTATAGCTGTACCGTGGAAAGGGGATGCTTACTATATGATTAATAAAACTAAAAACAAGCAATGGGGGTTCAGCTTTGCTGTTAAGCCTACTGCTAACAATCAAAAAGAAGGGGTTCGCTTTATACATAATTATAAAGATTTCCCTACAGACAATGAGGAACTATGGAAAAACAAAAACAACACTACGAACCGACTATAGTAGATAAGATTGAACAACAATATCCTGAAATGACAGAGGAGTTCAAAGCCATTCAGAAAAAGCAATACGAACTGTTTTGTCATAAACAGCATGACTATGGATCTGGAAATATCTCTGTTGGTACTAACCTAGAAACTGATGAAGATGTAGATATGTCTTTAAAGGGATTATGGTTTAGAATGAATGATAAGATCCAACGATCTAAAAATCTATTATTCTATGCTAAGAAAAACGCTGTAGAAGGCGAAACTATTAATGATGCATGGTTAGACCTATCCAATTATGGCATCATGTCGGTACTCGTTCACTTGAGGAAGTGGGGTAAGTAATGCCTTCTAAATCCAAAGCTAAAGGTAACAGGTTTGAACATGAATGTGTTCAGAAATTAAAAGACATGGGATTTCAGGATGTGAAGAGAGCATGGGGATCCAATGGGTTAGCTTTAGGATTTACTGAGGATGTAGATGTTCTGGCTGATGGAATTAAAATTCAATGCAAAGTAAGGAAGACTACTCCCAAGTGGCTCGAACTCGGAAACTGCGATATGGTATTATTTAAGCAGGATAGGGGAGAGATATTTGTAATACAAAAATTAAAGGATATTGTTAAATGAAAATAGATGCGGAAGGATCACGAATAATTATTAAGCTGATTAGATGGTCAGCTAAAAACTCGTTAATAATAAGGCAGATCTTGAATAAAGAAGAAAGGGGATACTTGATAGCCTTATTAAAAGATATAGATAAAGAACAGGGTAGCGACTCATCCGAGGGTCGTAATGAAGAGCATTCAATGGGTTCTTGATAAGTTAGAATACGAGCGTAAAAAAAAGAAAAGACAGCCACCTCGTAACTTTCAAAATAAAAGAATTTCAGTTGATGATAATGTAATTCTATGTCCAACCTGTAAACGTTTCCATGAAACGCTCTGGCAGGAAGGACTCAAGAAGGTTATATATTATACTTCTTTACCGACCATCGGCAAAGCTAGAAAGGTTTGCTACCAATGTCGAAAAAAGAAAAAGAAGACTTCTCGGAATATCCGGGTTGGAAACAAATGATTATTAAATGGAATGATGTATGCGATATTATGGGATCTAGACAGGCGCTCTGGGTCTTAA
>VTLG01011172.1_pt1 | contig 33320 bp, 21 predicted proteins | sample 4694571 | NCBI WGS metagenome assembly VTLG01 (sample SAMN12604809, study PRJNA352737) | marine metagenome | biome: ENVO:00000447; feature: ENVO:00000209|ENVO:00000569|ENVO:01000036; material: ENVO:00002151; isolation source: viral sequences binned using virsorter ...
GAACTGTCTGTCAACCCTCTGTAACACTCTGAAACACTTGGCGGACAGTCCACAAACTGTCCACCACACCCCCAAAAGACTTGAAAAGCGTGTATAATTTAAATATAGCAAACGAGGGTTTCTCAAAAAGTCAGAAAACCGACTTTTTTACTATTCTGAGTTTTTCATTATTTTATAAATCTTACTTTTTAAGATTTTATGATTAATTCAGGGTTTAGTTATCCACAATTCTTTCATAAACTGTGGAAAACTAATCTATTTTGACTAATTATTACTTAAAACACTCTATTTTACTAAAATCAATGACTTTATACTCTAATTTCTTCTCAAATGCTGTTAATTCAGTAGAAACTAAAGAAAATGAAGTATTAATTACATATTCTTCTAATATTGCAAAAGAATATGCATATAACTGTGAAGATGTACCACAATTCACTAATAATCTATGTTCTGTACTTATTTCTAATGAGTTACAACGAGATGGTGGAAGTGTGGGACAATTTGTATCACAATCAAGGAGAGATTCTGTCCTGACTGATAAATAGTAACACAATCACACTGGAGTTGTTAACACAAACCCATGCCTAGACATAAAGTTAACAACTCCTTCAATAATGCATTGAGGGAGTTGCACGAAGATGACGAATTACAAGGTTACGAGGTAAAGAATGCCAAGAGAAGTAAGAAAAAGAAAAAAGTTAACAAGTTCAAGGATTACCAATACTACGATGATCACTGATGAAAATGCATTTGATGAGGACACTTCACAAACTGTCCACACTTATGGGTTAGAGGTCGGCGAGTCCATCACATTTCCCATTCATCAAAAAAAGGTCAGCTGAGTTGCCTGTGCCGATTTTCAAACTGCCCACTATTTCTCCAATGGTGGGCATTTTCGTGTAATATAAGAATATGAAAATCACCGATCAATTTCAAATCACATTCTCGTCTGCTCAGTACGATTTGCTGACAGACATTTTCAGTTCACTCGCTGATCTGGATTTGCCACCTGCCGAGGATCCTGAGTTTGACGACCTTTGGGAAAAGGTCATTCACGCAAATCACCAAATCAATTTTGAGGATGAAGCATGAGCACGATTACTGAATTCTATTCTGGACTCTTAGACAAGGGTTACTCAGAAAGAGAAATCCGAGAGTCTGCCCAACGACACCAGCAACGGGTTGCCCCTGATTGGTTCAACGGGACATACGAGGAATATCTGGAATCTATGCACGATTTTCTCAATGGACTCTAAATCATTTCAAGATGACCAAGATTACACGTTCTTGGTCACGGTCACAGCAAATGACCTAGAGGAGGCAGAACGACAAGTGCCATTTGACTCCATCCTATATGCAGTCAACGGAGACACCCGCTTTTAGCGGGTCTTTTTTTGGTCAGCTGGTTTTTTTGTTGTAATTCTTATTGTTTCAGTTTGTTACGTTTCTCTGGATCTGGTCGCTGCCTGTGTATAATGGAAGAGTCAACACGTTTTTCACGTATGCCAACCGCTTCAACCGTTTCCAAGTCAACCGCAGCAAAACCAGCAAGGAAGACAAGGGCAAGGAAAGCAAAAGCAACACCAGTTGCTAAGGTCACGGTCACAACCTTCAAAGGTGGCAAACCAGTTGCTAAGGTAACGACTCTCAAGCGTCCATCAACTAGAAATCTCATTTCAGTTGATCGCTATCTCAAGGACGTACAGACAAGATGGGCAATCCATCAGTACGAGATCCAAGAACTAGGAAAGGACTTGAGAAAAGGATTTGAATTTGTCAAACCCTATCACGCTCAACTGGTCAACCTAGTCAAGTAATCACACCAGACCCGAAAGGGTCTTTTTTTTTGGTCAGCTGACATTGTTTCAGTTTGTAACGAGTTTGACCAGGTTGTGCCCTGGCGTGGTTATAATGGAGGGGTAGTCACGAATTTCACCCATGCGTAAGATTGAACAGCAGATGCAAGCAGCAATTGCCACTCGCACCAACTGGTCAAAATCCAACACCTCAGTGAGTGTTGATTCCGAAGGGTTCACATCCGTTAGACTTCACGGCAACCGCATTGCAGAGATTGAACCAAACGGCGACATCATCCTAAGTTCATGCGGTTGGGACACACCCACGACCAAATCAAGATTGAACGCCGTCCTTGACGTGTTTCTCTCAGGGTGTGGAATCTTTCAAAAGGATTTCACCTGGTACGTGGGAGATCTGAACACCCCATTCTTTGACGGGTTCAGAATCTCAAGATGAAGTCCATCCCAACATTTTGTAACGAGACCCTGCTACTGTGGGGTCTTTTCATTATAAGTAAATCTGTACTACGGAGGGTTTTGCATCATGACTTGGGAAGAGTACATAGCAGGGGAACTGGAATACTATGACCAGCACCCCGAAGAGGACGACCCGATTGAAGCACATTCAAACGGCGAAGTCGGTCTAGAGGTTGAATATACATGCAGTGCATGAAAATCCAGCTGACCCGTGGACAGTTCCCAAACTGTCCATTTTTTATGCCATTCACCTCGTGATCGTGTATTATACGTATATGAGAAATCTACGAATCACTGAAGCAGAAGAGACCGCCTTGGTCAACCTGTTTCTTTTAGTCCACGATTTAGGAGCACCACCTCACCTAGAGGAAGACCCCGCCTTTGATTCCCTTTGGGAAAAAGTTTCTGAACCTTCACCTTTTGATTACGAATGAGCACCCTTCACCACGAGTCCATCCTTGAAAATCTCTATGAAGAGGTCATTGCAGAACTCACCGACACGGGAGACATTGCCATGATGAATTCAGACGATATTGAAAGGACAGTCCGAGACCGCTTTCAAGATATGTGCATCTAGCACATATCTTTTTTTCTTTCCGAGGCAGCTGCCTTATCCAATTCACAAACTGTCACCCATGCACTTGATTGACCTGCTCACTGTGGTATTATTAATATGTACTCAAGCAATCCACATGATCCGACTTGAACTCACGATGGGCAGATCAATTCCTGATGCTGGCACGGTCAGCGAGGAAATGTTCACCGCTTTTGTGAAATCCAACATCATGCCCCATTTGGAATATGGCACGATCTTGGACGCAGTAGGATTTTGGAAAGGGGAACAGGAAGCAACGAAAATCCTCTACCTTGAAATTCCAGAATCTGAACTGCCCCAAATGCAACCGATCTTTGAGATGATCGGGGCAGCATACAAAAAGGCATTCCGACAAGATGCCGTCCTAATCTCACAACTGCAAACCAACGCAATTTTTAAATGAGCATTCGTTACTGGACACCCAACGACCAACGCCACGGGAGGATGATTTCATTCTCCTCTAAATCCAAAGCGTTGGATATGTTGGCATTCTATCAGGGTGCAGGTATCAGGTGCGAGTTAGTAGACAGTTGACATACTGGCACTACATACCATGACTAGCACCCCTCACCGTGTATAATAACAGTATGAAAAACATTTTTCTTACTAACGCTGCTGCTGACCGTGACCCTGCGGTTCAAGCAGCAATGAAGTCAATCCTTAAGCAGATGACTTCAGAACATGACCGTCACGTTTCAGGAATTGCACCCGATACCGTGGAGGTCTCACCAGTCAACTTTTTACAAGATGTGCTGGATGATTTAGGTGATCCTCAAATCAGAGACCGAGAGCGTGAGGAGTATTTCAGAAATGGTTGGGGCGACAGTCTCAACGGTTGCTGGATGTAATCAGTCTAACACACCCTGTCCGAAATGACAGGGTTTTTTTGTGATCGCCGAACGTAAGGGGTCGCCGAGTGGGACTCCTATCCATTCAAAAGTCTACAAAAGTATCCCAACGACCTATAAATATTTGCAAATTGGTTTTTTCTGTGCTAGAATTTAGAAAAAATTTTCCAGGAAAAATTTGCCCAAAAAACCCGACTTAAAAAAATGACAGATTCAGCAAACCCTATACCAGGGACAGAAGAGACTCAGACACCAGGATTAATTCCCGAAACACCTAATACAACGTATATTCCCCCAGACACATCGGGAGTAGGTGGAATGGAAGCAGATCTTCAGATAGGTTATGATGATACTCATGCACAACCACCAGTAGATCCTAACTCAGATACTATTCACCATGATCTCTTACAAGATCCTAACTATGCTATTCATATACATGAATCACAACTGAATAGGATTATAGAAACACTGGAAATGGTAGCAGAAAGAATCAACCACCTTGAGGAAAGATTCAACGATATGCACAATAGATTTGATCACTTGGAAGAAATCAGTAGATTTGACACCTTGGAGATTCATGGACATGCACACAAACAAGGACCGCCCGAACCTCCTTCTGGAACAGACTATGGAACAACAGCCTAATAGATATGATGAGATACTCAATAACTTTGAACAATTCTGTGATGAATTTGAGTTTGCTGCATCTAAAAGATTTTCAGGAATAGATAATGAATCAGAACCTTTACAAGGAGTCAGTAACTTTGCTGACAGTGAACACGACACTCCAAGAGTTGTCCGAGAGGTTGAGGTTATTGGAAGAGAGGATATTATCTCTGGAGAACCCCCAGTTGATGTACCGTCCACCGAAATCTGAAGAATATCAAACGATTGCCGAGACACTTGACTATCTACATAATACAGTAGAAACTTTGATAGATGGCAGTCCCCTTCATTAATATATTAGCACCCTCTATGGGTGGTATTGGACCAGTTGAGATGAAGGACATACCTAAATTGGGACGACTTTCGCAAGCGAATGGAGTCCCTTTTTATATTGGGAGATTTTATCCTAAGAATAGTAGTGCTTTTTGGAATGGGTTAATCATTGGTTTCTTCTCCCAGACACCTCCTTGGGTAGCATGGGAAGAAATAAGTTCTACTCAGGTTTGGGCAGTACCCACGTTACCTGATCAGGGAGGTGTTGCAGAGGTAATTTTAGGTATTGACTTACAGATTACTAATGTAGATGTATGGCCTAGAGATGAAGACGAAGGTTTGCAGGAATGGGAGAATACTTTCTATGATGATTACATGCAAGCAAAGGGTTGGGGGAGTTACTTAGATAACTACGGTGCAGGTTATACAATAGATCCAGGTGTTGATATTAATCATCTCTCAGTCATTGGATTTGTTAGTGGGCATTTCACTGAGTATGCTTTCTATGATCAGGAGTTACAGTTTATTAACGGAGCTGATTTCAATCAACCACAATATCAGGGTCTTGCACGGACTTATGCAGGTGAGAGAGGAATGGAGGATGGTGATTTAAATTATTCCAATTATAAAGAGGTATGGAGAATACGTGGGGATGGCGTGTGGGTTATGGAAAACGCCAATGTACCTGCTGTAGGAGCCTTTGACCTACCTGACACCGAAGGTGGATACCCTGAGAATGATTATGAGAATAAGCAGATCTGGACGAGGAGGACTCCGAGCACTAGTACCCATGTTTATGATGATTGGGTTATTACCCATGATCTAGACGCTGCGGTATTTGGGAATGAGAAATGGGATCAATATACTAAGTATATTACAGATGGTAATGATAGTGTTCCTCAAGTAGGCAATTACCTTCAGATCAAAAGCTCCGAACTAGATACAGTTGTTTACACAATACGAATGGCAGCTGTAACTAATTTTAGTGGTAATACTCCACTTAACTGGTATTTCTATCTACCCGTAAGGTATAATGCAAATAAGGCTAAGACTCGTATACCCTTCCTTCTAAATAGGGCTGGTACTAAACGTAATGACGATCCTACCTATACTGCTCCATAATGGCCACTACACCCTTTGGACTAGCAACTGCAACTGTAACTCAGGATGGTAGTCCACCCAAACTAGGAAACCCTACATCCCATGATGTTCATCCATTACCTTGGTGTGAACCATCAGAACCTCCTGGTGCTCCTCCTGGGACTCCTCAGGGTGGTTACAGTCCTAATGTGTTTGTTAATGGTAAACCAGTTCATCGTCAAGGAGATAGATTTGTTCCTCATACGATACCTATAATTCCTCCTCCTCCACCTCATCCTGATATTATGGGTGTAGGATCTAATGCAAGAGTATTTGTCAATGGTAAAATAGCAGCTACTTTAGGAACTCCCACAGTACAAGGTGGATTAATTGTTGTAGGAAGCCATAGCGTTTTTATGTAGAGTGTGCTATAATAATATCAGTTGAAATTTATTCATGGCAATTTACAGTGATGGGCAAAAAGTGGTTCCAAAACCTAAAGTTACCCGTCAAGGAAGTTCAAAAAATACAAAGTTGAGTGCAACTTCACGCAATAGTGCGAAGAAGAGGTATCGTGGTCAAGGAAGATAACACGGAAATACGGAAACCAGGCATATATAGATATGGCATCTGACGCATTACTGCTATGAGAAACGTATTTGGAGAAGATAAGAAGTTTCTTATCCTTCAAGGAGAAGAATTTACACGACTTAAAAGGTTTAATAAGATTATTCCTGAATATTGGATATCCAGATCAGGGAAGGTCTACTCTGAAAAGTCAGGTAAGTTCTTAAAACAGAGTCTAAGGTCAAAAAATAGAACTAAAATAGGATTACTAACCTATATGAGGATCAATGTCCACATATCTTCTGATCTATTTGATGATTTTGAATATTATCAAGGATATAATATCAATAAGCACGGAAAGAAGATAAGAGCAAGGAATCATATGATGACTCTTGATGTTCATAAAGCTGTTATGGACTCTTGGAAAGATATAGATAATCACCCACCAGAAGATATTGCATCAGTCTGGAGAGGATTACCCGTACAGGTAAAACAATGGGTTAGAGAAACTGCGGTAGTTGATCATATTAATGGTGATCACTTAGATAACAATATAGTTAATCTCCGTTGGACAACACCAAAGAAAAATTGTTCTCATAGAAAAACTAGAATTGAGGGGATACCCACGATACATAATGACTTACCAAGCACTTCATAGCTGGTTACACATCAAAGATAGCCCAGTAGCAGGTCAAGGAATATTCGCTAGAGAGGATATTCCATCTGGCTTTATACTGGGCATGTCTCATTTAATAGTTGATGAAGTAATCTACAGAACCCCTCTAGGAGGGTTTATAAACCACTCTGATGATCCTAACTGTGTTAAGTGGCAAGAGGATGATAAGTACTTTGTGAAGACCATTAAACCCATACACAAGGGTGAAGAAATATTCTTAAAATATACTTTTTATAATGTATGATTGAATTTCAACATAGACAGACCACAATATTCCCTACAACTATAATTGAATTTAAAGTTGATAAGTATGAAGATTTAAATAAGGAAATTATAGATTATCTGTATGATCAAAAAGAAAAGGATCCAAACAGAGATACATTTTCTAGTCGTGGTCCTAATAACTGGCATTCAAATGATAATTTACATAAATTAGAATTTGAGTGGTCTAAGAAATTAAAAGACTTGATATATAATGCTTCCTCGTTGTATGTTGGTGGAGCAGAGATACCTGAAGCTTCATATGCTAATTGTTGGTCTATTATATTTGGTACTGCTGGATCTTCAAACTACCATACACACCCTGGAGCACAGATTAGCGGAACATATTATCTACAAGTTCCTGATGATTTAGAAGAGGATGGTAAGTTCTGTGTACCAGATCAACGTACTATAGCATTGAATACTCACGAGGGTGCAAGCACATGGCGTTATTCTCCAAAAGCAGGTCAGGGACTGGTGTTTGGTAGTTGGATGCCACACTATGTTGAATCACATTTTTCAAAAGATGATAGGATTAGTATATCTTGGAACATCACAATTGAAGATGATGAAACAGAAGGTCCAGTACATATAGTGTAATTAAGTCGCTAAATAACTGAGACTTCTTGTGAGTATAGTTAATGGCGACTAAATTGTCCTTTAAGGACATCAATATGACATTTAAAAAACATCCGATTACTGATGACATTGTTGTCAGTAAAGATGAGTCAGCCATTAAACAATCAATTGTTAATCTATTACTAACTAATAAGGGAGAACGTGTATTCAATCCAGATTATGGCTCTGATATTAGGAGTTACTTGTTTGAACCCTTAGATTACGGTACATGTACACAAGTTGAAAGTAATATAAGTTATACAGTAAATAGGTTTGAACCTAGAATATCCATTAAATCATTAAGGTGTATACCAAATTATGATGATAATGGTTTTGATGTTCAAATGACTTATTCAATAAGAGGTACTTCTACTCCACCTGTTGTAGTGGAGTTTTTTCTAGCTAGAACGAGATAATGCCATATACTCAATTAAACAATTTAGATTTCTCTGATATTAAGACTGCACTCAAAGAATATATGAGAGCACAGTCAGATTTTACGGATTATGACTTTGAAGGTTCTGCTATCAGTAATATCCTTGATGTATTAGCGTATAACACGTATTATACAGCGTTCAATACCAATATGGTAGTGAATGAGATGTTCCTTGATTCCGCTACTCTGAGGGACAATGTGGTTGCTCTGGCGAAACAGTTAGGATATAGACCAAAATCTATTACATCTCCTAAAGCAGTTGTAGATCTCACTCTAACATTTACTAATAGTGCTCCTGATAATGTAATCTTTAAAGCAGGTAGTGGTTTTGTAACTAATTATGATAATACTTTATATCGTTTCATATTGAACGAGGATTATAAGAGTGCTGTTTCAAATAATGTTGCGATATTTGAAGATCTCCCTATACACGAAGGAGCTTTAGTAACAACTAGAACAATAGTTGATGCTAGTTTAAAGAATCAAAGATTTAAGATTGAGAATGCTGCTGCTGATGTTAATACTATTAAAGTAATTGTATATCAGTCTAGTAATTCTTCTGTACATGATACTTACTCAAAAGCTAACAATATATTAGATGTTGGTGAAAATGATAAGATCTTCTTTGTTGATGAAATGGAAGATGAAACTTATGAAGTATTCTTTGGTGATGGTGTATTGGGAAGGAAACTTGAAGATGGAGAGGTAGTTGAGATCAGTTATATTGTAACAAATGGTTCTTCAACTAATGGAGCAAGAACGTTTACATTTAATGGTATTTTAGAGGATGATGGTGGTAATACTATTACGCAACCATTCTCAGCAACTTCAACCAATACAATATCCAATGCTACTGGTGGAGCAGATATTGAGAGTATTGAGAAGATTAAATATAATGCTCCTAAGTTCTATGGATCACAGAATAGAGCAGTAACTACAAATGACTATAAAGCAATAGTCAGAAATCTATATCCATCCATTAGTGATATTATCGTATTTGGTGGTGAAGAACAAGTACCACCTGCATATGGTAAAGTATTTCTTTCCGTGAAACCCACTGAGGCCGCTGCGTTGTCAGCGTTTACAAAATCTGAATTACAGAAAGAACTTAAACAATATACTGTTGCTTCTGTGAAATCAGAATTTGTTGATCCTTCAATTCTTTATCTTGAATTAGATTCAGCAATTAACTATGATGGTGGTAAGACTAAGTTGGTTCCTGCTGAGATAGCAGCAAAGGCTACTAAAGCAGTTGAGAGTTATTTAAAAACTTCTGAAACTGAAAAGTTTAATGGTAAGTTTAGATATAGTAAGTTTATTGGTGTAATTGATAAAGCAGATCGTTCTATCAATTCAAATAACACTTCTATCACAATGAGAAAAGATTTTATTGCTCAGATTAATACATCTGCATTCTATGAAGTGTGTTATCAAAATCCTTTCCTTACAGATTGTGACAATCCTGTAGTTTCATCTACTGGAATGACAGTGTTTGAATATCCATCTTATACCTCATATTTGGAAGATAGAAATGGTAAATTGGTACTATATAGACTAGATTCTATTAGTGGTGAAAAAATCCTATTGAATGATTCAGTAGGTGATGTTGACTATGCACATGGTGAAATAAAAATGTATGATTTCACTATCTTAAAAGGAAGTTTCTCTGACAATCGGATTGAATTGAGAGTGAAACCTGCTAAACAAGATATTGAAGTTAAACGTGAGGCATATCTAGACGTAGATATATCAAAGAGTAAATTTATTGCATATAAAGAGTAGTGTTGAAAACTGCCTATAAAACCTCATTTTTAATTGAGTCTCAGTTACCTGACTTTATTAATGAAGAGTATGAACTATTTTCTAAGTTCATACAAAAATACTATGAGCAGTTAGAGATTCAAGGTCAACCTCTGGATATTGTTAACAATCTTCAGACATATCGTGATATTGATTTCTACGAGAAAAATATATTAAAGCAATCAACTACTCTAACTGGTGCTCTTAGTGATGTTGAAACAACTATAACAGTAGATGATGCAACATCTTTTCCAAAGAACGGTGGTTATATAAAAATTGATGATGAAATTTGTTTTTATAAGGAAAGAACAGATACAAGTTTTTTAGAAGTTAGTCGTGGAGTAAGTGGAAATACATCATTAGGTGATCTCTATGAAGAGAGTGTATTCGTTACTACACAGTCTACAACACACTTAAATGGTTCTACGGTACAGAACATTAGTAATCTCTTCTTGTACGCTCTTGTAAAGAGCTTTGAGAAGCAATATCTTAATGATTTTCCAGAAGCATATTTAAAAGGTGAGATTGATAAGAGAACACTTATTAAGCATATCAATTCTTTCTATCAATCAAAAGGAACTGATAATTCTATAAAGTTTCTTTTTAAGTGTTTAGTTAAAGATGATCCAGAACCCACAGTAGCATATCCAAGAGATTTCACTCTAAAAAGTTCAGAGTCTCAGTGGATCAATAATTATTCTCTTAAAGTAAAGATTTTATCTGGAAATCCAACAGATCTTATTGGAAAGAAGATTGAACAGAGTGGAGATGTATATGCTTCTGCTATTGTTGATAATGTAAGATATGCAGGAACATTTGGTACTGAAGAATTATATGAAATTATTCTTTCAGAGCAATCTGTAAATGGTAATTTTACTATTGCATCTAAAACCAAGTTAACAAAAGAAGTTTTAGCATCTACTACTGATGGAGATAGAGTGGATGTATTTTCTACTCAAGGATGGGGTAAGACAGGTAAATTTAATATTGGTTCTGAAGTATTTGAATATAATGATAAGAATGTAAATCAGTTTGTAATTTCTAATAGGTCAGGAACATTCTTATATCCTATAGGTACTAATGTAACATATGCTCCTAGTGTTTCTAGTGACAATGTTACTTTGTTGGTATATGGTGTTTTCTATGGTTTAGAGAATAATGTAGAGATTCCATATTCTAATCCTGGTGATACTATTGATATATCAGAACCTGGATTTATTACAGATGATATTAAGATATTTGATGCACAGAATAATCTGAGATGGATTACTACCACTGGTCTTTCTGCTATTGTTGATATCAATAACAATGTATCAGCGATATTTGAAGATGGTGAAGGATATTATATTGCATCTTCAGGATTCCCTTCTCATGCTATTGGTACATTACCTGCTGATGCGAAAGATCAAAAGAATTTAAAGATTATTAGAAAGAATCCAATTTCTACAACTGAGACTTATAAGACTCAATATAGAGACGTTGGTATTGCTCTTAATGGTATTCCCTTCTTGAGTTATAAAGATGAGGAAGTTGTATTAGGTGGTCCTATTGAGACTATCACTATTAATACAAGAGGAACAGGATATAAATCTGCACCTTTTGTATTAATCAATGGAATTCCTAATCTTGCACGTACAAAACTTGCTGGTCAAGTTGTTGAATCTGTAATTGTTGATGTTCCAGGTGATTATGACACAAATCCAACTGTTGAGATATTATCTGGTAGAAATGCAGTAATATCACCTGTTATTACTAATGGAGAAATTACTAGTCTTACTATTGATAATGCTGGTGAATACTATTCATCTCCTCCTACAGTTAGAATTACAGATAGTTTAGGTAAAGGTAGATTTGCTAATTATACTGCTGAAGTTTCAAATACTGGTCAGATAACTGGGTTTATTAAGAATAATGGTGGTAGTCTCTATACACAAGGTAATGTTCTAGTAGAGATATTACCAGCTGGATCTGGTGCAACTGCTACATCAACTATTAAAGAATGGAGAAAGGACAGATATTATAAGAATAGTTCTAGTTTAGATGCTGATAATGGTGGATTTTTCCATAACTACATTCCATCTAAAGGAAAGGGATATTCTTATTATGCATGTCCAACTTCAATAAGACCGAATGATAACGGTACTAGTCATTCTCCTATCATAGGTTTTGCTTATGATGGCAACCCCATATACGGTCCTTATGGTTATCATAACCCTATGGGTGGTACAAATGTACAGAGTATGACTTCCAGTTATAGTATTAATATGAATAGAACTGGTGGACCTAGTGAGGCTACCTACCCATTAGGAGTATTCATTGATGATTACACATATCTTTCTGGTTCTGGAAGTTTAGATGAGAATAATGGAAGGTTCTGTGTCACACCAGAATATCCTGAAGGAACTTATGCATATTTCTGTACTACTGAGTTTCCTTATATTATAGGAGAAAATTATTATTCATTACCAGTAGATTCTAATTATAATTCAGAGATATCACAAGATGATATACCAGTTAATGCAAAAAGATTGAGAACTAATGTTCTTGATAGGAATGGAGATTTAACAACTGCTGTTATTGAAGATATACGTAGAGGTACAGTATCTTCTGCTGATGTTATAAGTAGTGGATCTAATTTTTCAGTTGGTTGTAAATTAGAGATTGATAATAGTGATACTAGTGGTTCTGGTGCTGGAGGTGAAGTAGATTCTGTTAAAGGTAAGACAGTAGAATCCATTGAATCTCAATCCACCAAAGCATTATATTTTGAACTTGGTAATACTGCATATTTCTTTGATGGTGATACAATCACTCAAGCAGTAACTGGTGCTCAGGGAGAACTTGTAGGAAATGTATTCTCTGGTAATAAATTTGCATTACGAAATATAACAGGTACATTTAATAGTACAGATGTACTATCATCATCAAGAAAGGTATTATCTTTGATATTGGATAAGAATGCCTCCTATACAAAAGGAGCTGTTCTTGTACTAGAGGATGGTGTTAATGATCCTATTGCTAAAGGAATAGTTTTAGAATCAACCTCTGAGCAGAATACTGTAAAGATTGAAGTTACAGAGTCTGGATTTATTGTTTCTGATAATTTATTCTTATCAAGTGCTAATTTACTTGATACAACAGGATCAAAAGTACTGTCTATTAATTCTTTAAGTGAAAATAGAACTATATTCAAAAAACAGGATAATGTAGCACTTTTAAAAACAACTGAACCACATGGTGTTGGTGTAGGAGAAATTATTGATATTGATATAAATCCTGATGATGGTACTACTACAAAGACTTATAGTGTAAGAACTCGTATATATCAAGAAGCAGTCCTTGAGATCCCAGTCATATCAAGGGTTCTCAACGATACTGGAATTGGAAGAATTGAGATTCTTAATAGTGGTGATCAATATACAGATAATGTTTATGATAACATAGCACTATCTGGTGGAACAGGATCTGGTGCTAAAGCAAAGATCACAGTTGAAAACAAACTTGTAACGAAAGTAGAGATAACTGATAAAGGTACAGGTTACAGTAAATTTGATCTTCTTACTGTAGGAGATACAGATTTAAGTAAGAGTGATACAATTGAGCCAAGATTGAAGGTACGTGTTGATCATATTGGTTTTTCTATTCAAAATTCTAAGTTAAATCTTGATAGTTCTTTAGATATTAAGATTAATGATAAGTTAGTAATAGGTGATGAGATTGTTACAGTAGATGCTATTACAGGAAACACTGTTGTGGTGATAAGAGGGTCTGACAAGAAAGATCATTTTGATGGTGCAGTTGTTACAGTATATGATCCTGGATATACTCTCTCTACAGGGTTTGTTATTAATACAGTTGGTGTAGGAGATGATAATAATCCTATAATCAATTCATATGATCCTAATACACAAAAAGTAGAATTTGTTTATGGTGTTAATCAATCTTTAACAAGTATTGATGAAGTAACATTAACTACTACCTTTTTTGATGAGAGTACACCATCAAATAGATTGGTTAAGGTTGTTAGTATTTCTGATCCTAAGGTATGCTTTGAAATTGATTTGGGTGATGGATTTAAGAGGAATCCAGTAATTGATATTAAGAAATATTATAAGTATAATTTTGACGTTAGTGGATTAAGTACAAATGTACTATTTGATGTATCTCCTAGCATTAATAATAACTTAGTTACTCCTGAGTTTAGTGATAATCATCTTAAAATAGGATTTGGACCTAGATTAATTAACAAAGTTGATAATATCAAAGAAGAGGTTAATTATACAAGATATTATTATTTTGATTCTAGAGGATATTCTAGTTCGGAATCTGGATATTTTAATATTGTTGATGATCCTCTACAAGGATCAAAAGTAGTATTATATTCCACTTCTACAGAAATTTTATATTCTACTGATACTAAGGCAACCGATGATGGAACTGGTAGTATGTCATATACTACTAAATCAGCTTTTTCTGTTGGTGCTATTAATACAGTTAAGATAACGAATATTGGTATTGATTATCAGAAGATACCAGTAGTAACAGGGATTTATGATAATAATGGTGTTCTTGATACTACTGTTGATTGTTTCTTGAATAGCACTGATATTGGTGTTCCTAGAAATATTAGGATATTTAATAATGGTGGTGCATATCATAATGATAAAACCATTCAATCTAATTTTAGATCTAATTACATACTAACTGTATCTAATTTTATTGAAGATGCTTTTGGTGTAGGGGAAACAGTTATACAAAAAACAGGATCTGTTGAGACTGCTCGTGCTAGAGTTACTTCATGGAGAAAAGGATCTAATATTCTTATTATTGATAGAGTAACAGGAATCTTTAGAAAAGATAAAGAAATCATTGGTCTTGCTCGTAATCATAGTGCCACATTAGATAATATTACCTTTACAGAGTTTAAACCAGATATCAGAACATATTCTGATAATATGGGTTATTACAAATCTGATTATGGTAAAGTTAGTGATGGTAATCAAAAGATATTAGATTCTTATTATTATCAAGATTATTCATATTTGGTTAAATCAAAGACTCCTATTGATATTTGGAGATCTTTAATTAAAGAAACCACTCATCCAGCTGGATTCCAATTATTTGGTGAGGTTCTTCTTGAATCTTCTGCTGAGATTAGTATGCCTGGTACTACTAATGTTAGTAGAGTTAGTATTTTAGAAGTCACTGCTCAGATATCTTCTATACAGAATACTTATAGACAAATTGAACAAAGAATAACATTAGCAGATACTCTGAATATAGAAAGAGGTGTTGGATCTGTAGCACTTGATACTGCTTCTACTTCAGAAGTTAGTGCTGGTGATGTATTCCTAACTCCATCTTTCAATGGTGCTCTTACTGATAAGGGTAATCTTGAAGGAAGAACAGAATTCAATTTGCTTGATAAGTGGGGTAAGGTAGTTAAACCATATAATGATCAGGCTTTAATAATTACTCTTGATGGTATATTACAGGAACCAGGAGTAGCATATACAATTTCTAATGATAAGATTACTTTTGCTCAACCTCCATTAGGAGAAAGAGTTGTTAATAATCAAACTATACCTGGAGTTAGTTTCTATGGTAAGAGATTTGAATTTACATCAAATGAATTAAATGCACGTTATCTTAAAAAGATTAGAAATATATTCCAAAGGAATGGTAGATGGACTGATGCTGCTAATCAATTAGAATTTAATAAGAGTTTTATTCAAACAGAAACTCTTGGTTATATTAAGAATAAGTATCCAGTTTTATCATGGGGAGCACTTCAATCCAAGTGTCGTAGAGATATTGGATTGATTGTAGATGCTTTGGCACATGATTTAAGATTTGGTGGAAATGAAAGTATTATTATTGCTGCTGAGAAATTCTTTACTAGTGGAGTTCTTACTTCATTAACTGGTGATGGTATAGCAGTTGATCCTAATGATCCTACTGGTGATAGAATATCTGAGTTAGAAGCAGCTCTAGAAGCATTTGAATATGCAACTCGTCTATGTAAATTGGCGATGAAGAATTGGGATGTTATTTTAAAGGGTGTTTCTTGGACTCCTGGAACTAATGTAGTAAAGGTTGGTAGTACCAAGGAGATTGCTCTTGGTATGAGAATCAGTGCTGGTAGAGCATTCCCAGAAGGAGCAACAGTTATTGAGATAGTAGATAATGAAACTATCAAGATTGGTAAGAAAGTATCTGATGATGTGTTAGAAGAGATTAATTCTCTTCCATTGAGTAGTACAACTGTACTAACCATTAATGAGAATACTATTCTTGATGGAGATATAGACACTACCAATTCAATTATTCAAGTTGGTGAAAACTTCTATTTACAGATTGGTTTAAATTATTACTACGCTACAACACCAGTAGATAATATTCTTCCATCTGATAATGCTCAGATGATCTTCTCATTTAGTCCTCTTAATAACGGAACTTATTTTGATGCTTCGTTATTACTTGAGAAGAATAAAGCATCTATGATCGCTAGTACTATATCTGCTGTTGATGTTAAGTATCCAGATCATACTTCTACTGGTTATACAAGTAAGTGTGAGAGGGATCTTGGATATTTAATTGATTCTATTAATTATTGTCTACGTTATGGTGGAAATAAGAAAGTAATTGAATTTGCCCAAAGTTTTTACGTTGGACATAAGTTAACTCATGTTCAGGGTGAATTGGTAGAAGTTTTATTTGCACATAATCATCTTAGGGATTTGATGATCAAAGCAATGAGAAATGAAGGAGCAGTTGTAGATCAAACTGTTCGTGGTGATACAGTAACTCCTGTTTGTGCTCAAGTTGAAGCATCAATTACCACATATATTGATATTATTGAGAATGTATTAGAAGGTGGTATTAATAGAGTTAAAGTTGAACCACAAAACCAAAATGGAACTGGTTTCTGGTCTAATATCAAAACTTATACAGATATTAATACTTTCAATGACGCAAAACTTCTTGATGGTACATTGGAAGAATGTGAAGATGTTGCTGCTGCATTAGAAACTTTATATGATGTATTAAAAGTAACTATGACTACTGGACCAGGAACTATAACTGTTTCTAGACCAGATTATATTGATGGACAAAATACTGAGTTTGATTTGTATTATACAGATGGAACTGAGGTTAATACAGATCCAAATGAGAATCTCTTTGTTGCTTTGAGTGGAGTATTACAACACACAACATCATATAAGATTGATAGAACTGTAGTTCCTAACAAGATTGTATTTGATAGTGCTCCTATTTGGGCTCAATCTGATAACACAAAGACTTTATATGAAGCGTTAGCTGTTGATAAATTCTTTGCTCATGGAATGGGAAATTATATTAGATGTACTATTGATACTTCTGGTATTACTAATGGTTCTGCTGGTCCATTCTTAATATTAGATTCCACCAAAGAATCTAAACCAATCAGTTCTCCTAAATTTGCATTGGTGTTTATTGATGGTGTATTACAAAGAGAGAATGCTTCATATACTATCACTGGTCCTGCTATTAGATTTACTAGGAATATCTATAGAGAGAATAATGTTGAAATTATTGTTCTTTATGGTCGTGATATAGATTCTTCAATCAAGTTGTATGATTTTGAGGAAGGGCAATACTTTAATGAAATCATTCTTACTTGTGATGCAGGTTCTGCTAATAACTTCGCTGCATGGAAAACATGGTATGGTTTATCTTATGATGATCATCAGGTAGCATATCAAAAGATTAGTGGTGAAAAGCGTTTCATTGGTAATGTCAAGAAGTATACAACAACTGATCAACAATTAATAATAACTATTGCTGGTAATAATCCAGATATTGATAGTTCTAATATATTCTTCTCTGGATTGAATAATTTCTTTGGTGCAGAGGATTATAATGATGAATATGAATTGATAGGAACAACAAATACTATATCTGTAGTTAAGAATGAATATAATGACTATAGAATGCAGAGAAATACTGGTAGATGGTTATATGGAACCAAAAGAGCAGATGAGGCGTTCTATGAGAGAAAGAGAGGTGGTGCTAATTTAAATGCTGGAGATCTTATAAGAATTGATGGTGAAGAGACATTTAGGACAGTTAATGAACTACCACAATATGTTCATCCTAAAACTTATAATAACGGAGAAGAAGTTTCTAATAGTTTCTTTGGATCTTGTTCAACTACAGATTATATTGGAGATAGAAGAGGAGAAGGTCTTAGCATTACTTGTACTGTCTCTGCTGGTAAGGTTGTATCTATAGATTGGAATAAGGTAGCAACTAAGAATTATGATACAGCACCAATAATACATTTCATTCCAGTTGATCAAAAAGGTGGTGGTGCTAGAGCAGAATGTGTTGTAGTTGGTGGTGAAGTTGTTGATATTGTAATAACAAATCCTGGTTCAGGATATACAAAAGCACCAACTGTTTATGCTGCTAGACAATATGATGTTATAAAAGGAAGCAGAAAGATTGATAGTCTTATTAATATTAAATTTGAGAATAGTGAAGTAGTTCCTTGGTTAAATGTCATTTCTGATATAACACCAATTAAAGGTATTGAGTCTGGTGGACCTCCATCTGGTCCTATATGGCCACCTGGACAACCATATGATCCATTTGACTATCCTCCACTTGAATTGGAGATGTCAACTACAATACCTGATGATAATATTCAGATTACATCATTTATTGTTAGCAAGATTGATATTCCTTCTCCTTATACTTTCTCTCCAGAATCTGCTTTCTCCTTACCAGCATCTGTTGATTCAGTAAGTATGCCTGATATATCTCATACTTCACAAGGTATGAGTATTATTGAGACTAAATTTGATTCTCCAATGTTTATACCTTATGTTTGGGTTACTGCTGAAGGAAATATTATAACTGTTCCTTCTCCACCTCCAGGTGGTGGTCCACCTCCAGGTTTACCTCCAGGTAATCCAGGTAATCCTAATGAACAAGTATATACATATCAAATGGGATTCGTTGATCATCGTAGATATATTACTGCTCCTGCATTGGAGAATATGACAATGAGACCTACATTCTTCCAATGGGAGGGTGCTAAGTTTATGAGTACAGGTGATATAACATCACCAGCAGGAAATTCCGTATCTGAATACACTATTGAAGAATTTGACAGATATGGATTTAATATTGGACAATTTGAGTCTAATGCTCAGTCTGGTTGGGCAGATGATGGATATTCATTCAACATCGCTTATCCGACTATAAACAATTATTTGTCTCAAATAGAAGTAGACGACCTACCTGATACCACCAGTGGTTCTTTTGTTGCTAACGGTGGTGTTGTCTACGCAAACACACGTTTATTCCCGCCTTCGGGAGTAATTTCTCTAGGTAAAGAGAAAATATATTATACTAACAAGTTAATAGATCGTTTCTTAGGTTGTAGTCGTGGATATGATGGTACTATCATTGAAGCACATCCTATAGGTAGGTACATAAGAAACGCCTAGATAAATTGTATAAATAAACCAGATTCGTCTTACAAACACACGAGCTCAATGCTATGGCAGCTATTATTTCAGAAAAGTTTAGGATTTTTAACGCAAAACAATTCCTAGAGTCACTCAGCGAGGCTGAGAAGACTAACATGTATTTCTTTGTGGGTCGTTCCTCAAAATGGGACGTATACCTAGAGATTCACGGTGTAGCAGGAACCTTCCAAGTTGGTGAAACTGTCACTGCTGGTGGTTGGAGTGCTACAGTCGCAGCGGTATACTCTAACAGTTTACTTTGTACTACTGTTCTTCCTACTGCTACTACTACACCAGCATACGGTACTACCGTAACAGGTGGTACTTCTTCCGCAACAGCAACATCTGGTACTTACAGATATGCTACAGAAGAAATTCCGCCCCTACCGTTAGACAATCAAATTGAAAAGAATGCAATATATGATGAAATAATCGCTGCCAAACGAATTAACTCTGACGCTGCTCGTTTATGTGTTCCTCGTTACAATTGGACACCTTCTGTCAACCCTAAGTTTGACATGTATCGTCCTAACTACTCCCCTACTCCTGGTGGCGGTGGTAGTATTGGTATTCAGACTGCTACAGGACAGAATCAACTTACTTCTGCTAAGTTCTATGTAATGAACTCACAATACGAAGTATTCAAGTGTTTGTATAATGGTCAAAGTCCAGCAAATCCAACTGGAGTGAATGTTACTGACGAACCAAAGAGTAACCCAACAGCAGGTCAAGGTACTTTTGCTAATGGTGTATTTACTGAAGAGAATGGTAATTACATCTGGAAGCATATGTTTACTCTTCCAACAGGTGATGTTCTTGCATTCCTATCAACAGACTTTATGCCAATTGCTGCTGCTACAGATTCTTCAAGAACTGCTGTAGAAGGTCTTGCTGTTGATGGTGCTGTTCATATTGCTGTAGTAAGTTTAGCAGGTTCAGGTCTTCCTGCCTCTAATGATTTCTATGCAAAGATTGTTGGTGATGGTACTGGTGGTATTGTTAAATTCTCTACAGATGGTAGCGGAACAATTACTGGTGCATCAATTCAAGCTGCTGGTAATGGATACACATATGCTAATGTTGTATTAGAACAAGGTAATGTTTATACTGATGCTGCATGCACTACAACAGCGACTGTCGCTGCTTCTGCTGTAGGATCTATTGAAGCAGTTATTTCACCTGAAGGTGGTCATGGATCAAATTCTGATGTAGAACTCTTTGCTAAGAGGGTTATGACGAACGTTCGTCTAACTTATGCTGAAGGACAAGGTGATTTCCCTGTAGATAATGATTTCCGTAGAATCGGTATTATCCAAGATCCATTTAAGTGGGGTCAAGTTGGAACAGTACAAGATGACTTAACAGTACGTGGAACATATGCTGTTAAACTTAATAATGCTACTGCTGATTATGTTGCTGATGAGATTATCTCCCAGACTGTTACTGGTGGTACAGCAAAGGGTACTGTAGTTTCTTGGGATTCTACAAATGGTATTCTGAAGTATTATCAATCACCTGATATCCACTGTCATAGTGGTAAGGTTTATGGTTTTGAATCTGATGCTGCTAACGCAATTGTTGGTGCTACTTCAACTGCTTCTGGTACTGTTGATACAGCACAAACAACAGTGTTGTCAGACATCACATTTGATGCTTCAAACGGTGGCCTGGCCTACCCTGAGATTGAACCTAACTCTGGAGATATCGTATACATAGAGAATAGAAGACAGATTACTAGAGCTCCTGACCAGATTGAGGACATTAAGCTCGTAATTGAATTCTAATTACATCCAAAGTTAGAGACAAAGTGAAATGCCTCAAAAGACGAACCTTAATGTAGCTCCGTACTACGACAATTTTGAACAGGATAAAAACTTCTATAAGGTTCTCTTTCGCCCTGGGTACTCTATCCAAGCGAGGGAGTTAACCCAATTACAATCTATTCTTCAAAATCAGATTGAAAGTTTTGGTAAGTATGCCTTTAAACAAGGTGAACTTGTCATTCCTGGTGAAGTTGGTATTAATACCAAACTTAACTTTGTTAAGTTATCTTCTGTATCTGAGATTCCTGTTAATCAGGATGGACAGATAGTTTATAAGAAGTATGATATTACCCAGTTAAAAGGACAGCAGCTAAAAGGTTTAACTTCTGGTGTTACTGGTACTGTAATTGAAGCATCTATTGCTACAGAGATTGCTTCAGATGTTGTTTATGTAAACTATACTAATAGTGGTGATGCAGGTAATGAGGACACGTTCCGACAAGGTGAGACCCTAGAGGTCGTAGATGGCGTTAATACACCACTCTTAGTGGTTGGAACCGATGGAAGTGTACTTCCTACTAGTATTTCTATTACTGATCCTGACACAGGTGTATCAAAATCGTTAGAAAGTTTTGCGATGGGGTATGCTTCTGCTGTTAAGGTAGAAGAAGGTATTTACTTTGTTAATGGATATTTTGTAAGAACATCAGAACAATTACTTGTTATTGACAAGTATTATGATAAACCATCTGCAAAAGTTGGATTTAAGATTATAGAGAATCTAATAACAGCAGAAGAAGATGGATCTCTATATGATAATGCTATAGGATCTAGTAATTATACTTCTCCTGGTGCAAATAGATTACAGATCACACTATCTCTTATTAAGTATGATCTTGGTGCAATTACAGATAAGAATTTTATTCAACTTTTAACTGTTAAGTCTGGTTCTGTACAGAGTCAAGTAGTACAAACAGACTATAATCTTCTTGAGAATACTCTTGCAAGAAGAACGTTTGATGAATCAGGTGATTATGTTGTTGATTCTTTTCCTCTTGATATAAGAGAGTATTATCAACATGATGGAAATCTTGGTGTATATGGTGCTGGAGAACTTGGAATTCTTACTGTAGATGAGGCTAAAACAAAATTAGTAGCAAGTGTTGGACCTGGAAAAGGATATATTAAAGGATATGAAATTGTTAATAATGAAACTAAGTATATAACTTTAAATAAAGCCAGAGAGACACTTAATAGATCTGATATTAGGTTAAAGACACAAGGATTACCTACGTATAAAATTACTAATACTTGGGGAAGTGTTCCAGTTAATACAGAAGGTTCTCAATTAACTGCTTACCCTACAATATTCCTTAATTCTGTTTTTAATGATGGAACTGTTGGATATAACAATACTGAAGCTGATCAGGATTCTAAGCAAACAGTATCTCGCAGAGGACAATTCTTTACTCAAGATGATGGAATCAAAACCATATACATCAACATTGATTCTTCTGTAGTATTGAATGATCTTGGTGGTGGTAGTGGTACTACTACAACTTATGAATCAAGGTTGTCAGCTATTAATGAATTGTGGTTCACTCAGTCAAGAGCTACAGCAAATTCTGATGCTATAGCAAAATCTTTTAAAGTTATTGGATATTCTGAGGTAAGTAGAATTGAAGTTAATAATTCTACTTCTGTCATATATCTTGAATTAACTGTTACAGGTAGAAAAGATTATCTAGATGATTATCTTTTAGAGTATGATCTAGGATCAAATGATAAGTTTAGACAGATCTTCAGATCTCAGGCAGATGCTGAATCTGATTCAGCAACACCTTTTGGTAGAATAGTTGATTATAATGAAACTATTACACCAATAGTAGGAATGAATAAACCAAGTAATTTTACATTACTTGAAAGAGGTGATGGTTTTAATCCTGATCTTGATGTAGTAGTTTCTAAGGGTAGAACATCTACTGGAGATGCTGTTTATAATACTACATTTGGTTTCTCATACTTTGATCCTCAATTCTTTACTAGAATCCTTTTAGATGAACCAATTACAGATTCGGGTAGTTTCACACCTGGACAGTATGTTTATGGTCTAGAGAGTGGTGCTTATGGTGTTGTAGAAGGTACTACAAATGGACAGTATACTAGTAATAAAACCTTAATGGTTAAAACCCTGTTTGGAAGCTTCAAGTCAGGAGAAGCAATTAAGGATGAATCTAATAATACATTAAAGATTGCAAAAGATAATACTATCTCTCATTTCATTGTTAATAATAGAGGTGGTAGTTATGTAGATGGAACAGTACTTAGAATTGATGGTGTTGATTTTGATGGATCTAAGGTTGAATTGGAAATACTTTCTGGTGCTATTTTAAAAGCATCAGTTGCTAACAGAGATTTAGTTAATACAGAGTATTCAAGACCTCCTACAGTTATTGCTATACAAGGACCAGGGACAAATACTACTCCAACTGGAGCAGTTGTTACACCTGTTCTTGTTAGAGATTCTGTGAGAACTTATACAGCACAGGATGTTAAATCATTCTTCTCTCAGTTTGGTTCTGGTAATGCAAATACATTTACTTCTGATGTTGAAGTTAACAGAGAAGAATATGCAGAGATTATTTCTGTTACAGATTTTACCTTTGATGGTGGTGAAGGTAGGAAATATATTGAGTGTAATGGATTTGGTGGAGATGCTACTAAATTCCTTAAAGGTGGAGATTTAGTACAGTTTACTGATTCTACAAGTACACTTATTCGTGCTGTAGTACAACAAGCAACTAAATCATCTGGTGTATTAAAATCTAGAATATATCTGGATAGATCATTACCAGAACCAGTAAGTAATGCTAGTGTTGTTAGGGTACGTCCTGCAATTAGTAATTTTAATGATGGAACTTTAATCTATAAGACAGGAACTAGTGAGATAAGTTCTATAGTAGCAGATAGTGAAGATTCTAGAATCACTTACTATCTAAGAAAAGATTTTGTAAGTACTGGTGTTGGTGGTACTGGTTTAATTACTTTCTCTGCTCAATTACCATTTGGTACTCAGAGGTTTGTTTCGTTTAGTGAAAGTAATTTCTTAGTCACTATACTTGATCCAGGAGATGCTCCTAATGTAACTAAAGGTGATATAGTTTATATTACTGGTGATCATGTAAAAATTGAAGGTTCTGTTGATTCTGCAACTGGACTAACTGCTGGTAGTGTAAGATTAGAACTTCCTTCTGATTACTTTGGTGGAACAGGTTCTTATACTACATACCCAACTCTTAAGTTAACTGCTACATTAGAAGTTACTAAGGCAAAACCAAGACTTAAGACTGCTGTTACAAACAAGAGAATTGTTATTGAATCTGTTGGAGATAGTATAATACCTTTCCGTGGTAAGGACTATGATACTGATTCGGGAACTATTTACAGTTATGCTGATTGTTATAAACTAAGATATGTTTATGAAGGATCATCAACTGAAGCACCAACTGCTGATAAGAATGGTAATTTAGTTAGTGGTACTGATGTTACTGCAAGATATACATTTGATGATGGTCAGAGAGATACTGTCTATGATGTATCAAGGATTATTCTTAAGCCAGGGTTTGATGTACCATCTGGGAAGTTATTGATTGCATTTGATTACTTTGATCATACTCAAGGTGATTTCTGTACCGTTGATTCTTACTTACATGAAGCTGGTGTTGGTCCAGAGGATATCCCATCATTTAATTCACCTGTACTAGGTAAAGTATCATTGAAAGATGTACTTGATTTCAGACCTAAGGTAGATAATGATACTATTATTTCTGGTTTCCAAAATAATTCTTTACTAGGTGCTTCTAATACTAGGTCTTTCACTGGAGCTGGTGGTGTTGTTTCTAGTACACCTGCACCAGATAGCAATTTAGAATATACTTTTGCTTTCCAGCAAACACAATATCTTGATAGGATTGATTGTTTGTATTTGAATAAGAAAGGTGAGTTTCTTATTAAAGAAGGTAATTCTTCACTCAATCCATCTAAACCAGATGCTATTAGTGATGCTGTGCCATTATATTACATTTATGTTCCAGCATTTACTTTATCAAATAAGGATGTAAAGATTGTTCCTGTTGATAACAAGCGTTATACAATGCGTGACATTGGTAAGCTTGAAAAACGTATTGAGAGATTAGAATATTACACAACACTTAGTATTCTGGAACAACAAGCATTAAATATGCAAGTTACAGATAGTGTTGGAATGAATCGCTTTAAAAGTGGTTTCATTGTAGACAATTTTGAGACACATAAGATTGGATCTTTACAATCACTTGATTATAAGTGTGCTATTGATACACAACAGTCTGTTATGAGACCTCAATCCAAAGAGGATTCATTTGTATTAGAAGAGGTTAATACTAGAGAAGATCAAAGATCTATTTCTGGATATGTTAGAAATGGAGATCGTGTAACCCTTCCTTTCACAGAATTGGCACTACTTGGTAATGATTTTGCGACTAAGAAGATAAATCCAAATCCATTTGTTGTTCTTCAATATGTTGGTGATTCATTTATTACACCAAGTGTTGATGCTTGGTATGACACTACTGTTGCACCTCTAGTTACTGATAATAATACTAATCTATATTCAATATTCCTTGCAAAAAATGAGATTAAAGATGCTTTCTCAAGTCTTTATAATTCTTATAAGATAAATTGGATTGGATCTAATCAGTCATTCTTTAATCTTGGTTCTTTTGCAGATGTTAATACTGTCGTATCTGATGCAACTGTAACGTCTGCTTCTATTGGTAGTTCTTCAAATGTTAGTTTACAGAACAATGAAATAGGTAAAGGTATACAAACTAAAGGAGTTGGATCTAATGTAGTTGCTACATCACTATCTTTCTTTGCAAGAAGTGTTCCTGTTAAGTTTAAGATTAGTAGATTAAAACCAAATACTAATATTCATGTCTTTATGGAAGGCAAGAATATTGCTAGATGGGTTAATCCAGATTTAAAATATACTGGTATTGCTGGTAACTCATTAACTACATTTAATAATTCAGTTACAACTGATGAGAATGGTAATGCTAGTGGATTGATACTTATACCTGCTGGTAAACCTCCTAGAGAAAACGCTGTGTGGACAGGTAATGTTGATAGTGTTGTATATGATGATGGTGATGAAGTTAGATTCACTACAGGTGCTTTAACTATTAGATTTACTTCTAGTTCTACTGATTCTGATAAGAACAGTGTAGAAACTTATGCTGAAGTTAAATATTATGCTACAGGTTTAATTCCTGAAAACCCATCCTCTATTGTTTCTACTACACCATCATTCTTTAAAGCAAATGAAGGTACACAGGTAACAGATAGTAATACAGGAAATCCACTTAGACCAAATCCTTTAGCACAGACTTTCACTGTGAGTGATTATGAAGGTGGTGTCTTTACAACAGGTATTGATTTGTTCTTTGCTAAGAAGAGTGAAACTATACCTATTAGAGTTTATTTGACTAATGTTATTAGTGGAAAACCAGGAAAGAATATTATTCCAGGTACACAAAAGGTTTTAACTCCAGAAACATATTTAAGAGTTATAGCTAGTGATACTTTATATGTTACTAAAGGTGAAAAGGTAACTGGTTCATCATCTAATGCTTCTGGACCAATTTCTAGAGTCTTTGATAAGAATAATGTTGAGGTAGTTCCTTCAACTACTGGAGTATTTACTTTAACTAATGATCAGGTTTATACAATAACTTTAGATAATCATAATGGTTCTACATTCTTACAAGATGAGATACTTTCAATTCCATCTGTAATTGCTGCTAATAATGCAAATAATACAACTCTATCTCTTAAGATAGCAAAAGATTCTGGATCTGTTTCAGATCTTCGTATTATTAATGCTGGTGATAACTATGATACTGCTCTTTTAACTATTGAAAGTCCACAATTACCTGGTGGTGGTAATGCTACTGCTAGTGTAAGAGTTTCTAGCGGTAAGATCTATCATTCAGAATTGGTCATTATGGGTTCTGAATATACAGAACCACCTGCTGTTGTTATCCGTGGAACGGGTACTGGTAATGCTGGTGCAGAAATACAATCCACTATTACTATTGATAGTCCAGCAGTTCGTATGGGTATATCAACAGATCAGGATGGTGTTATAGATTCAACTACTGTGACTAACTTCAAGTTTGACTATCCAGTTTATCTAGAGAATGATACTGAGTATGCTCTTGTTCTTGAGACAGACTCTATTGATTACCTTGTATGGGCATCTAAACTTGGTGAAACAGAGATTGCTACAAGCACAATTGTAACAACTCAACCTTCCCTTGGTTCTCTCTTTAAGTCTCAGAATACTAATGCTTGGACAGAGGATCTATTTGAAGATCTTAAGTTTAAGATTCATCGTGCAGAATTTGATATTAATAGGTCAGGTGAACTTCTATTAACTAATGAAGATCTTGGTTATGAAGTCTTGGATATTAGTCCAATTGAAACTAATTCTTCGGGAGAGACAACTGCTACTTCTGATCTCTTTAAGAATAACAATTACGTTATTAAAGTTAATCATTCTGATAATGGATTTGATCCAGCTGGTAATTCTTATGTTTTCTTTAAAGGAGCAACAGATATTGGTGGTGTAACAGGGTCACAATTAAATTCAAGATTGTTTACCGTTACTAACGCTGGTGTTGATCATTATAATATAACATCAACTACAAGAGCATCTTCTAATTCCTATGGTGGTGGTACAAATGTGTTGGCATCATATAATAGAAAATTTGAGAAGTTACATGCAATAGTTCCAAATCTTTCATTCAGTCAGACTAATATTGATAGTTGGGTTAAGACAACTAATATAGTTCCAGTTGATGATAAAGTTGGTACATTTACTTCTTATAGTCAGTCTGAGTATGATAAAACATTCTTGAATGAAGATTTCTTCTTTATTAATCAGAAGCTTCTTGCATCAAGGATTAATGAGATTAGTAATAGTATTGATAGATCTTTAACCTATAAGATTCATTTATCAAGTACTGTTTCTCACCTATCTCCATTGGTTGATTTGTCTAGAGCATCACTTAAGACTATTTCTAATAGAATTGAAAATGCTACAGGAAAAGAAGCAAGATTTGGACGTAGAGATCAAATATTAGAATTTAAACAAGTATACACATTCCAACTTAATGGTATCAATGCTGGAGCTGGTGAATCAATTACAGATCCATCTTCAGTTAAACAGACTCTGACAGGAGATACTACAAGAGCTTCTGGAGATATCGTTAAGGTGAATGGAACTACTGTTTGGGTAAAACTTAAAACAGTTAATTCATTTGCACCAGGAGAGAAAGTTGTGTTCTCTAGTGATTCATTCTCTTCACAAACTACATCACCTTATAGTGGTGTTACTGTTGCTTATAATAGTATATCTAAAGTTGCACCTTTAATTCCTAATACAATTTCTCCTCCAACAGAAATTATTGGTAGATATCCTTCTGATTCATCTATTAAGTATACTAATAAGATTAGTGGTAGAGTTGTTATTTGGAACTCTGAGAAAGGAACCCTGACATTAATTAATGAAAGACAACCAATTAATGATGATTACTTTGGTGGACCTGAAGAAAGTGCTGCTTTTATTAGAAGTACTGTTAGTACACAAGCTCAGGATATATTCCGTGTAGGAGATTTTATATCATGGGAAGGACAAGCAGATGATGAAGCTGACTTTGTTGAAATTTCTAAAGTATCATATACAGATGGTGCTGATTATATTTCAGATATACAATCTAAGAATAGTTCCAATCTCGCTAAATATGTAACGAAAGAAATTGCTATTGAGAATCCAGCAACAGCAATTGATGTTAAGATAACAGCAAATATAAGTGATATTGAAAATTTAGGTATTCTTTATAGAATTAAGAAGTCTTCTTCACAGGAGAACTTTGAAGATATTGAATGGGTACATTTTAATGGAACTGGTCTTCCAGATGTTAATGTAGTTGCTACTGCTGAGAATTCTATCAGTGGTATTAATGAAAAACAATCCTCTTATCAGGAGTTAACTTATACTATTGATACTCTTCCTGAATTCTCATCATTTGCTATTAAAGTTATAATGAAGTCATCAAACCCTGCATTTGTACCGAAGATCCAAGATCTACGGGCAGTAGCATCATACTAAGAGGATCCCCACAATGCCATTAAGAAACGTAGCAACCACATTCACAATAGAACAGCAGAGGTTAGAGATTAATGCTCTTGCTGGAGATGTTAATAATATATCAACAGGAGTAACCAATGTTGGTACTGCTGCCACTGCTAATGCTCTTGCAGCAGGTGCAACTGGTGAAGACCTTACATTGAGTGGGACACTCACAGTCAACGGTACTCAGACGATTCTGAACACTGCCTCACTTGAGGTGGAGGACAAGAATATTATCATTGCTAAGGGATCTACAACTGATGCTGCTGCCTCTGGGGGAGGTATAACTCTTAAGGGTGCAAATGACAAGACTATATCATACAACCAGACTGGGGATAAGTGGGAATCTAACAAACCATTTGAAGCTGCTAACCTTTTATATAATTCTGGTAATCAAGAACTTAATGGTCATTTAGCTGTTAATACAACAGATGCTACTATTGCTGGTAATGGTCCTTTTGTAGTACATATAGACACTGATAAAAATATAGGTACTAGTGGTGGTCTATCTGAAATTGGTAATGTTCCTGGAATAGTTGCTTTCCATGATAGTGGTGCTCTTCAAGATTTTGGAATGAGAGGAGTTACATTAAGGTTTGCTGCTGGTAGTGCAGAAAGACTTCGTATTACTGACAATGGACTAAGTGTTAATGCTGATTGTGATGTTAGATTTGAAAACGGCACATGGACAGGAGAAGTAGCAGGAAAAATACAACAAAATTCTAATTGCTTATATCTTCAAGGTGGAACTAGTGGTATCAAATTTAGATCTTCTGATGGAAGTAAACAACTTGAAATTGATAGTAATGGTCATTTCATTCCTAATAGTGATAATACATATAATCTTGGAGCATCAAATTATAGATTTGCTAATGTATACACTGGTGACCTTCATCTATCTAATGAAGGAAGTGGAAATGATGTTGATGGAACCTCTGGTTCGTGGACAATGCAAGAAGGATCTGATGATCTCTACTTAATTAATAGATTGAGTGGTAAGAAGTATAAGTTTAATTTGACGGAGGTATCATAATGCCTGTCGTTACTGGAGCTAGTGGTACTGGGACTGAATGGAAGTCAGATAGAGTTGGCATTCCAACAGGAACATCAGATCCAGCATCAGGTGTTGTTGGAGACTGTTATTATCACACAGGTGATAAGAACATGAAGATCTTTGATGGTACTGATTGGGTAGTAGTTTCAGGAGAACCAGCTGTATGGTCAAATGATGGAACTACTTGGAGTTCTTTATATACATGTGCTACAAGTAGTTTTGATATACCAACAACAAAAGCATTTGATGGTGTACATGGAACTGCACAAAATGGAGATGCAGCGAGAACCTCAGCTAATGCTCCAATGTGTGTGTTTGATCTAACAGGTAATCCACAAACAGTCAATACAAGTATATACGTCCAAACATGTAGTGGATATTCTCAGTGGATAGAAATTACGGTTGATGGAACTACATACTCAGCTACTCCTGGAGATGGAGTTTGGACTTGGACTATTAGTGGATCTCTCACCAAGATCAGAATACAAAATGATAATCCTAATGGTAGAACATACTTAGAAGGGATTAAGCTTGATGATAATTGGATGATTGACAACTCAACCACATAGGAAATAACATGGCAATTATAGTTGGTGCGTCAGGCACAGGAACAGAAGCAAAATCAGATAGGATGGGTATTCCTACAGGAACATCAGATCCAGCATCAGCTTCTGCTGGAGACATGTATTATCATACATCTGATAAGAAAATTAAAATCTATGATGGTTCTGCATGGACTGAATTAGGTTCTGGTGGTGGAGGCGGTGGTGCTGCTCCTGCTTATGCTATTACAGGACTGTTATTTGACCTTGACTTTGGAAGATGTGCTTTCAATGATAATCAAAATGTTGGTGATGGTACTGATTTAAATACTGCATTATTACATAGCACACTTACAGATGCTTTTCCTACCAGCAGTTCTACCACCACTCCTATATCAGTTAATGGTGGTAGTTTTGATTACAAAACTGCTAATGGTGGACATGTAGACACTTATAGCAATAACTGTAGAATTAGTGTTGGTGCAGGTTCTGGTGTCAGTAGTATTTCAGATGAATTGAATAATGCTTCTGAATTGTGTATTGAAGGCTGGTACATGTACAATGGTTCTGGAAGAGACGTACTTGTATCAAGATATGGTAGTGGATTTAGTAATCAATTCAATCATATTGTAGACCCTGGTGGTCAGTTCCATTATAACTCTAGTGGAGCTGGATTAGGTGGTGGTAATGTAGATTGGGATGCTTTTGGTGATAATGTTTGGTTCCATTCTGTATGGCAGCATGGTTCTAATAGTCATAGGTGGTGGGTAAATGGTGTTGAAGTTGGAACAGTAACTGCTGCTGGTAGTACTGATAATGTTAGTATTAATTGTGGATTCGCTCTTGTATCAAGGGGAGATGACATGGAAAGGTTAGAAGGTAAAATTGCTATCGTTAGAATTTACAATAGACTATTAACTAATACTGAAATAGCCGATCATTATAATGCTGAGAAAGCAAGGTTCGGATTATAATGAACCATTTGAAAGTAAAAGACAATGATCATCTCTACCGTGACGTAAACACTGGTGCGATCATAAATACGGATAGGTCTTCCTTTGAGAAATATAAAAAGTCCCGACAGAAATTTCAAAGTATGGAACAAGAGTTGGACTATGTGAAGAGTGAGATAAGTGAGATCAAATCCCTACTCAAGCAGATAGTGAAGTCCAATGACAGCAATACTTAGAGATGTACCAAAGACTTTCTCCTTTGAGGAACAAAGGACAGAGATTAATGAAATTGCATTAGATCTTTATAATCTTAGTTTAAACAATGCTAAACTAGATGATCTAAGTGTAGTTGTTGATCCAGCTGGAATTCCAAATCTTACATATACTTCTGAGACTGGTGTATTTACATATACTCCACCAGATTTATCTGGATTTATAACTGTAGAGCAGGATCCAATATTTACTAATCATGTTGCCTATACAATTACTGCTAATGATATTAACAATTGGAATTTAGCTTATAGTTGGGGTGATCATTCTGTTGAAGGTTACATAAAAGGTATTGGTGCTTTTACTCTTAATGCATTACTTGACGTAGTATATACTGGTACTCCTAGTGAAGGAGATATTATTAAATGGTATCCAACTGGTATAAATGGTGCTGGTTGGTATCTAGCAGATGATAGTGGAGTAGATTATACTGCGTTTGAAGTTGTAAAACCAAATCCAACTCCTATAGTTGGTGGAGATCTTACCTATGATAATACAAATGGTAAGTTTACTTTCACACCAGCAGAAGAATATACATTACCTATTGCTAGTACAACTATATTAGGTGGTGTAAAGGTAGATGGCAATACTATTAACATTGATGCTAATGGTGTAATCACTGGTGCTACACAAGGTACTGTTGTAACCACAGATGATACTCCTCCAACAAATCCTAATGATGGAGATCTTTGGTGGAAATCTGATGAAGGTCAATTAAAGATCTGGTATCAAGATGTAGATAGTTCTGCATGGATTGATACTGGTGGTACTGGTACTGTTCCTGGAACTGGTGGTGGAGGTGGAGGTGGAATAGGTCTTGGAGATCTATCAGTTGTTAAACCCAATCCAACTGCTTCTGGTGCTGGTGATGTTACATATGATAATACTAATGGT
>VTLG01005886.1_pt1 | contig 33305 bp, 51 predicted proteins | sample 4694571 | NCBI WGS metagenome assembly VTLG01 (sample SAMN12604809, study PRJNA352737) | marine metagenome | biome: ENVO:00000447; feature: ENVO:00000209|ENVO:00000569|ENVO:01000036; material: ENVO:00002151; isolation source: viral sequences binned using virsorter ...
GATAATTCGGTAAGGGGCTTTTACTTCAAGGTAGCCGTTATCGTTGTCTAACATTAAGACTTGGCATCTGATTAGAAGACATCATAACTTTATTCATGTTACCTGCTAATTCTTCTTCCTCGTCTTTTCTCATTAAACCACCATCATAAGCACGTTCAGCTTCATCCATCATAACTTGAAGATTGTCTGCACCTATTTGATCAGTGGCTTTCTTGGTCATCACAAATTCACCGTCAGATAATCTGGCGGGTATCGAATCTGAGACTCCCGTTCCCGGCCCTGTAACTTCTCCAGAGCCAGTAAACTCAGAAGCCGTTCCTACAACTTTATCAAAGATAACACTAAGTTGTGGATCGTCTTCTAAAGTATTCATTAAATACATTTGTTCATCTGATGTTAAAGATTCATTTAACACAAAATCTATAAATTCGTCTTCCATTTGTTCATCTGGAAGTTGTGAAGCTTTTACTTCTGCCATTTCTTCTGGCGGTATATTGGGGTATGTATCTACTAGAGCTTCTGTATTTTCCATTTCTGGAGGAACTAACATAGCGCCTCCTTCTTGTTTTTGTTCTCTATCTACTGGTAAATCAGCCAAATAAGTTCTTCCTTCAAATTCAAAAGTATCTGCTCTTGCTTCTCGTGCTTGTCTAAAAGCATCTTGAAATGCGTTGGCAGAATCAGTATCTTTTTCATATGTAGGAAAATCTTCAGGATTAATTCTTTCATCTGGATTAATTACATCAACATCTATTTCACCTGCATCAGCAGCGTTTAAAAGTGCAGTACCTTCCCTAGACTTTAAATAATAACCTACAGGACCGGCTACAACAATTGCTGTATTTCTCCATGCTCTATCTCTGGCTGAAACAGCTTGGCTTCTAGTCGCAGCTTTAGATTGTTCTTGTCCGGCACTTAAAGGTGTTATATATTTTTTAATAAGTTTTGATATTTGTTGCCCCGCTTTCACCACCGCACCCCCCACATAACCCTCTCTTTCGGGAGGAACCATCATAGAGCCACCACCGTATTTCTTTTCTTTTTCAGGAGTAGCAACAGCTACAGTTACAGCAACATCAGGTTGAGCTAATAAAGCTTCTTTTTTCTTTGCTCGTCTTGCTTTGCGACTTTTATTTCTTTTAGCCATTTACTTACTCCTGTGTGTTTTCTGTACTTCAAAGTTCGCTGATAGAGAAGCACCTTTATGAGCTTTAAACTTACCTGTATGCTTCATAAGTTTGTAGCTTCCTTTCTTTTGCTTCATCCAGTGATAACCGTCTGGTGCTTTAACTCTCATATCATACTTTCCTATTATTTAATTAGGCTTAGTTTCATTCATTACTTTACCACCTGTTGCTCCTTTCCACTGACGGAGAGGGGTTGCTCCTGCGGGTGGTCTAGTAGGAGCGGGTGGTGGTTTATATCTAGATATTGCCCTTTGACGAGGAGCGGAAGCAGCTCGCCTTCCTGCCATAGCAGCAGCAGTTCTACCGCCACCTCTGTAAGATTTTTTTTTCGCCATGTTATTCCTCTCCTAATATTTCATTTACTATTCTTAACTTCTCTTCTGCGGCACTAACTTTTTCTATTAGTTTATCTACCTCTTCAATTAAATCAGGATGTTCTGCAACTCCTACAGGATTAGTAAAATAATTTTCCATATTAACAGCCAGTACCTGAAGCTCTGATTCGTATTTAGATATTAAAGCTCTGAGTATTAATGTTCTCATTTTGTTAATTCTAAATCGTCTGACTCATCATGTTGTGTAGGATGAATAATAGGTTCTAGTTCATCTTGCATCTGTTCAGATAAAGTTTGAATTTTAGTATCACACCATCTTTCTTCTTTCCATTCATTATATGGTACAAACTTTCTTTTGTGATACGACCAGTACCTGCCTTCATAGCTAGGTGTCTCTTCCTTTAGCTTCTTCAACTTCATCCTTCAACCGCTCTAGGAGTTCCAGCGAACTGATCTTCCCCTGACTGCGGAACATTTCCTGTTCCGATGTTGCCCCCACCAGTACCCGTAACTCCAAGTTGCGGAGGTTGTTGAGGTGTTCCTTCAAGCCCTCCCATGCCTCCTTGTTGCTCGTTAGGAGTGAGAGGCGTTTCGCCAGTTGCTTGTCCAACATTATTTTGCATCCCTATAATTTGAGCCATAATAGCCGCTTCTTCTGGATCATTGAGTATTTCATCAGGATCAAGGTCAAGCGAGTATGCAAGCTCTCCAATGAGTTTATTAATCTTAACAAACGGAGCAATAGCAGGATTCTGAATACTTTGAAGAAATGTAGTAAGTCTTTGGCTTCGTACTTCTTTCTGCATAAGACTTGCTGTACCAGTAGCCTTAACTTCTAAATCTCCTTTTACTCCTAATTTACTTTCTAAGAATTGCATATTCCATTGAAAGTATGCTTCACCTAAAGGTTTTAAAAGAAAGTCATCTAAGTTTTTAATAACTGTCTTTATATTTAATGAAGCTGCTCCAAGTAGCATCGACATTCCTGATGCTGTTCTTGTCATACTTTGAACTCCAGTTTGACCATGTGAGTAACTTGGTATACCTGTCTGCTCATCTGCAAGTTGTCTAAACTTATCAAACATCATCATATTTTCTGTAGATGTATTAGGAAACTTAACTCCATTAATTGCTGTACCCGGAACTCCTGCTTGTCTACGGAATACCTTACCCGGATATATTTCCATTGTCTGACCACCAACAAGGGCAGTCTCATCTACATCAAATACTAATGAACCTGATAATGCTAGATTATCTATAGCCATACGTGCATGACCATTCATAATCTTTTGAGAGTCATCCATGTTTTCAGCAACACCAATACCAAAGAAGCTGTATGGATTTTTCTCATAAGAGAAAGCATGATATGGAATACGATGTGGTGTAAACGGATTAACTACTGCTCGTAATACTTTTCCATTTGAAACCCAAGCATTAATCTGTACTTCATCAAGATCGTCTACATCATCACTAAGTTCCATTCCTACTTCACGGGCATATTGAGCATCCATAATACCCCAATACTCTAGAACTTCATACTTAGCCGAACCTATATCCGACATTCTATTATCGTCTTTTAGTTCGTATTCATAATCTTTTTCTTCGTAGTTTGGACCCATTTCTAAACAACCTCGTATTTGATCTTTATCAAAGTACGGAAGTTTAGATAAGCTTCTAAATTGTGAACGATTTAATTTATGTCTATGAATAACAAATTCACATTCATTCATGCTAGTTGCGTTTGGATCTGGAAAGAAATCCCAAATACTTACAAACTCAATTCGAGGTACACGCACTTCTACTGGATTATATGTACGCTCTCCCTCCTCATTATCATCCCATCTATTAAGAGTTTTATTAAAATTAAATGGCCCTTTAACTATACCTGTCCCAAATAATGAAGATTCAAATAAAGCATTTCTTATTTCACTAGCTCCGTTAGATTCTTCAATCTGATCGTGTATAAGCTTTTCCATTCTCCTTGCTGCTTTCTGAGCAGGTTTCATTTCAGGAATCTGTGGATTAGCTGATGCCCCTTCTACTAAAGAACCTTCTGCCTGTTTATCTAATGGTCCTTCAAATTTCCCTGTACCATAAGTAGCTCCGGGCTTTAATGTTCTTCCATCTCCTTCATATCCTACATCAAAAGGATCATCGGTAGGTTGCTCTTCTTGCTCTCCTACACTCGTTTCAATTCCGGGTACAGGATTAGCTGTATCTAAGTGTGCAATTTCTGGAACACCTTCAGGTACTTTAGTTTCAGATACACCTATAGGAAATTTATTTCCACCAAAAATAACATCTACTAATTGTCCAAAGGCTGCTAGTACTTTTGTCTTAGTTACTTTAACAAAAACTCTAGACTTTTCTGATTCTCTAAATTTAACATTCTTTGGATAAAGACCACGATAATTATGATAAGCGGTCATCCATCTACCTTCATCAGCATCTCTAGCCAATTCAGAAGATGTAAATCTATCTTGAATAAGACCTGCAAGTTTATTATTTAACTCAGGTTCAAGATTAAGATTCATTCCTTCTTCATTTTCTACTGATTCAAAATAAATACCATCAGCATTTTGTATTAAAGTATTTTCTTCTTCAGCCATAATTTTAAAATCTTCTAGTAAATGTTAATGATTTATTTTTTCCAGATTGATTATATTGTATTTCAGTATTTTTATTTGGCCTGTAAGAAGTAGAATAAGAAGTTTGTGGTCTTCCGTGTTGTGGAAAATGTCTAGAAACTCCTGCGCTCCATCTATTGCTAGGAGTACTAAGCTCTGCTTTTATTTGCTTATTCAAATCACCTCTTCTACCAGTTACAGAACCAGAAAGTCTTGTATTTAAATCACTAACACCTTTATAATTTTTTGAAAAACTTATTGCACTGCCATTACTATATTTTTGTCTAGGCATAATAATTCCTTAAAAAACCATGAACGCCACCATAGGCAGCGTCCAAGATTAAATAGTTATGATCTATTGATCAGGTGTAGCACCTAAATGTAAGAACTCAATTAAGAAAGTTACAGTTGTTGCTGCTGTAGCCAGATCAGCTCCAATTGGAGTTAGTCGCATATACAAAGTTCTTGCAGAAGCAGTATACAAAGTAGCTGCAATTACAATAGCTTCACTAGTTGCAGGACCGCCCACTACACCTGCTGTTGTAGCTGTACTTACAAATTGGTTTGCTGCATGACCATGTGAATCTTGAACAAGGTATAAAGGTGCATTAGCTGACCAAGTTACTGCTGATCCACCATCATCTAGGATAGCTTCTGTTGCAATAATCTGAGTACCTCCTGAAGAGGTTCCTAAACTAAAATCTACATCATTACCACTTCCACCTGCTGTAACAATATTTCCTGCCGGAACAGCAATAATATTACGAATAATAGTATCGGCGGGTTGTGTAAAACTAACATCAGTGTTTGTATCATCTGTTACTGCAATAGTTCCTGTAGTTACAGAAGTCCAAGATGTCAGCATATTATCTGCCATCTCTCTTACATCACCTGTTCTAGCAGAATTTCTACCTGTGTCTCTTACGTTATATACTGGATTTGCCATTGGTTGTTTCCTCGTTTGAGTTATAAAATTATTTTACTAATAGCCAAATTCACTATCAGCCGGGGTATAAGCCTGTTCCAAATGTAGATTTCTTATTCTGCTAAATGAATCCTGAATTCTTGGTCTAGACATTATTAAATAACGCAAAGCATCATACGCATGATCTGGCGCATGAGTATCTACGTCTTCTGAATTGTTTTTATCCAGAGGAATACTTTGCAGTTCACGTATCAGGTTAGGGCAAGTATTAAAAATTTGCAATCGTGGCCTACCGCTTTGTTGAACTCGTAAGTATTCGTGGATTTGTATCTTTCCTTGTACTCTATTTTTATCAGCCCTTCGTAGTTTGTGACCTGCACGAATTAGGGACTCTCCTACTGTTGGGCCTGTAGTACCTGTCTTAGCCCACGCTGCCGTGTCTAAAACTCCTTGAACAGAATATGGATCAGTTAACTCCATCTCTGTTATTAATCTTCCTAAATCTTCTCCGGTTAATCCTTTACGATATAACTCTCGGTAAATAATTAAGGTTCCGTCTGTGGGATCAACTGTCCCCCATATACAAGCACTTTCAGAAGAATAACCATAGTCAACACCTTTAACACGCTCCCAAGATATAGGAATTTCAAAAGGAGTTATAACATGAGTATCTAAATCAAACTCAGTAAAGGCTGCTCCTTCATTAACATCCCAATTACCTTCTAGTAGCTGCTTACGCTGTGTAGGCGGCAATGCCTTGAGCATTTCCTCATATCGCCCATCTTCAGCTAAATAAGGATTATCGTCTAGTCTAGCCGGAATAAACTTTCTTGTTAAATTATCCTCTCCTGTAAATGATTCATTAGGAGGATAAGGGTCAACATATCTTTTCTTTACCCATGTAGCTCCAACACCACCCGGATTAGCCGTACATCTCATATAAGGCGTTATATCAGGGTCGGTCGTTCTTAGGCGAGAAGCGAGATAGTTCCATCCAAACTCAGTGGGCAAGTGAGTAATCTCGTCAAAACCAATCCAAGAATAGGCTTGGCCTTGATACCGATAGACATCGGCATCTCGCTCTAAGAAGCCGAACTCTACTTTGGCTCCGCTAGGAAAGTTCCAAAGCTTTTCAACTTCTTTGTACTTACAACCCGGAAAGGCTTTAGGATAAAGCTCTCTGCTTTTATCTATAAGCTCCCGTAGTTCTGGCATAGATCGCCTAAGTATTAAAGCTCTATGCGCTGCTCTGTGTGCAAAGCGTAGTGGATCAATAAGCATTGCATATGACTTACCACCCCCTGCCGCTCCACCATAAAGTACATCTCGTTCTGGTGCAGCTAAGAAGTCTGTCTGCGGCCCTTCGTTGGCCTTGAAGATAACATTCTCTTCGACTTCTTGTTTTAAAGATTTTGAAACTTTCTTTAAAGTATCTTCGGTAATAACTTTGTTATTTACCTTCTTCTCTATCTTCCTTAGTGTTTCTTTAGATGCGTTTAATGAATCTCTTTTTGCATCTAATCTTTGTTTAAGTTTATCGGCACTTTTCTGTTTAGTTCGTATAGTTCTTCGTGCTTTAATCTTGGCTTTGGTTTCTGAGTGGAAGTTATAGCCTCTACTCTTTGAACCTTTTGGTCTGCCAGTCTTTTTACGGGGAGTACCATCCTTCTTGAGTACAAAGCTCCCGTCTTCATTCGTTAAGTAATTTTGTGGATTCTCTTTCCAATCTTCCATTTGATATAATCTTTTTTAATCCTGTGTGGCTCAAGGGTCTTCCTGTTTTATGTTCTATCCACTGACTTCCTTCTCGTAAAGATAATAAATCATCTTTTACCATAGATGCTACAACCTTTAAAGTATCTAATTGAGTATCAATAGGCTCTAGGGTTTTATTATCCTCTCCTAGTTCATACCCAAATGGAATTGTACTACTCGATCTCTGCTTTCGCATCTATAATAATCTCTTCTTTAGCCGGAAGTATAAACAAACCTCCTTCAACTTTATGATTAACATCTAAACTATCTTTTTTGCCAAGACCTATACGGTCTAGAATTGTCTGTGCTGCTTGCATACGAACACTAGCCTGTGGTATAGGCTCATCAGAGTCCATAATCTTTACAAGCTTCATGGCAGCTTTCGGAGCAGACTGGGCTAAGATACCAGAGGCCATGTCGATGATCTCATGCTTTAGTGCTTTGGCAACTTGCCAGTGGCCGTTCTTTGCATATCCAGAAAGCTCCGCAGCCTTCTTTAGATCACCTCCCGTAGTCATAAGATTATCCAGAAAGTTCTGTTGCTTAGTTGTTAATTCTTTTCTCATTTTATATATTATACACCTGTTTGAGCAATCTGTCAAGTAAAATCGTATTTAAATTGTAATTAATTGTAACAAGGTATTGACAGAATTGGAATCTGAGTGTATAATAGTATTATGTAGCCCACCGGGTTGCATATATATATCTGTAATCTCCCTCGCGCAATAAATCTATTAAGCCCACTGGAGACTTTGTAGTTCCGCATCAAACTAGTTTACAACTAATTCCTCTAAAAATGTATATGATTTAGTATATATATGCCACAGGGGGGGTGGCCTCCTGCCTAGCCTATCACACTACGGAATTCTCTAAAGTTTCTAAAGTCATTACTACTTTCCGTAGCACTTCGTAGTGCTTCGTAGTGCTTCGTAGTTTACTTTGAAGTACTTTGCAGACTCTAGAGAATCCTTTTCTAGTTTCCAGAATTTCTAGAATCTTTTAAGTGTATCGAGTAAACTTCACAGACTTCGAAAGTTATGTAATTTCAATTACTTCTATAGTATTTTCCTCCGTTTAATTTTTAATTATCTACATTATATATGTATAGTTATTATATGTCAAGAAGTTTTTTTGATTATTTTCTATTGACATTTGTATTGTTTTATGTTAGGGGCATGGCGGCTTTATTTACCTATAATAGTATAAAGAATTTATTTAAAATATTTTCAAAAAGTACTTGACATATTCTAGAATCCCTGTATACTTGTAGACACTTGAAACTTAAAGGGGCAAACAAAAGAAACTGAAAAATAATTACGAAAATGCTTGACAATGATTATTGATTAGTTTAATATGTTTGACACTTAAAAGAGGAAACAAAATGTATAACTTGAAACTTAAAAGGGTTTACAAAAAACCACAGTCTGATTCTGTTAGAAAAGACTGGAGCAAAAAAGATAACTGGAGCACTGCTAAGTATTACAGCATACTATCAGAAAAGAATCTCTCTAACCGCTGTAAAATAGGAAAGGCTTGAATTAACAAGGGGTGACATATGTTTTATCTGAAAATTTTAATGACTCAATTAAACTGGCGTTGGACCTTAACAGCACAAGAGCGTAATATATACGAAGGATCTGTAGATAGGATCACGCCCATAGAGGATTTTGGTGGAATCGTAGGATATACTAAAATGATTAGGCACGGCAAATACACTAGAACATGGCGGAGATCTGTATGAATAATGAACAGTTTGAACATTGGCAAGAATTGGAATCAGAAGTGGGTAGCGCTGTAGGATTGGATCTACAGATTGATACTGAAAGTCAATTGGCTAAAGATTGGATAGAGGATTTTAATAACGATGGCGCATACGCTTCTTATAATTTGAAGTGGTTGTTAATATATCACTGTCAGGAATACGGTATAAAAGGATTGTTAAACGATTATCCAGAATTAAAAACTTCTTGACAATCTGATTTGATGGTGGTAATATACTTACAACTTAAACGTGCAAGGGGATAGCAAAATGACAAGCGGAAAATATCAATATGATATTGTAGATAGTGATGGTTTCTATATCATGCGTATTCATAGTGCCTTTGATACCAGTTTAGACTATGAGGAATATGCAAAGAAACATATTGTCCCATTACTAACAGTGATTGCACTAACTCACAATACAAATGAAAGAGTATATTGGAGTCCGGTATGATTAAAATATCTAAAACAAGTAAGCTAGGATGTCACAGTTGGAGTCTGCAAGCTTTGGAAACTTGTCCTGCTGCTAGGAAACAAGACGGTAGTCTAGTAGATGCTTGCAAGGGATGCTATGCTAGGGGAGGGAACTATCGATTTAAGAATGTAAAAGCACCCCGAATTCATAACAGGGAAGATTGGAAGCGTGATGATTGGGTAGATGATATGATTGCAGAGCTAGACAATCACCGTTATTTCCGGTGGTTTGATAGTGGTGATATGTATCATATCAAACTAGCAGAGAAAATTTATGAAGTAATGAAGCGTACTCAATGGGTTAAGCATTGGCTACCAACTAGACAATACAAGTTTAGTAAATTTAAAGATGTAATAGAGCGAATGAATCAACTAGACAATGTAGTGGTTAGACTGTCAAGTGATTCAGTGCAAGGTAAGAAAGTGAATTTCTTTACATGGTGGTTAGATAAAACTATAAAAACTAGCAGCACTATAATTCCTACGGTGAATGACGCTGTATTTTCTAGTGATCATACCGGAATTAAAGAGGATAAAAATGCTGTAATCTGTAGAGCCTATGAGAATGATGGCAAGTGTGGATCATGCCGCGAATGTTGGAATAAATCAGCGGAAACAATAGCTTATGTGGCGCATGGTCGATCAATGACTAAGGTAATTAATGATAATCTGATCGCAGTAGGGGGATAAAATGAGAGAATTAATATCAATGTTATTATGCTATGCTATGGTTTTAACTATGATGGCGATGATGATAGGGGTGTTTATATGAATGACATTCGACAGACATTAACTTACAATCATGCTAATTTTTCAGGGGGTGAATCTAAATTAACTATCGGCATCGAAAAATTTTGGAGTGATCATGGATATGATGGGAGTTATAAGCTTTTAAATGATGAGACTGCTACTGTTAAGATACTAGATGATGGTAGTGAGGTAGCCGATTTAATCGTATACCATGACGGGTGTGGATGGTATTGTTATGATAGAGGTATTGCTAGACTAGCAGAGAATCCTATTGTAGCAGCACTACAAGTGATACATAACACATATTAAAAGGTATTCCTATGGATAACGTAATAAACTTTGAAAAGTTTAAGAAAGACAGAAACTTACAGAATGATACTATGCAAATACTTGAACAGTACGGAGACATAAATAAAATTATGCAAGTAGTTTTTGAAACTTTATTGAATGAGGATGTTGCAGCGTATGATGCGTTGATTGCTATGCAAATTTTAATCAATCGCACAGCTAAAGAAATAGGTGCCGATCTAGATCAGATTAAAATGGATTCGATTTATTTTGATTTAAATTGAAATAAATTGTAACAGGGGGTAGACAACAAGAGAATAGTATGCTATACTATATACTATATAATTTACTAAACATTAATAAGGTATGATTATGAACATTGAATTAAATCCTTTTACTAATAATGAATTGTTAGTTGAAGTTAAAAAGATTTACGGAGTTGATAGAGTTTATCCTGCTTGCAGTAGGTCACTTGCACTATCAAGATTGATAGGAAAAAAGACTTTTAGTAATCAGGAGATTAATATTATTAAGGATGATCTGGGGTATACATTTAAACATAAAACCTATGAGGTGTAAGATGTTAAAGACAATCACTAGAGTTCGTTCAATTAAAAATCGCAATGGCATTTCTAATGGTGTTGTTTTCTTTGGGGTGCATTTAGGTAAGAGAAGTTTCTATATTGAAAAGCCTAATGCCATTCGTAAAATGAATGTATCTATTAAGGATAAGTATGGCTACGCAACAGTTAAATAATTGCAAGGTCAATGGTTGCACTAACAAGGGTGTAGTGAAGGTTGGCAATGACAAGATGTATTGTGCAAACTGTTACACCTTTGTTGTGTCAGCCTACCTTAACAGGAGCAAACATCATGCAACATCGTAAAAAATTTTATGATACTATTGATGATGTCTGGGCAAAATTTTGGGCGGACAATCATGTAACTGCGCCTAGTGTGAGGAGCAAGTTTGTGTCACATATTGAAGGGGCGTTAGGACTAGATGATACTGTTACTGACTTAACATTTTTAAAAATGATGACCAGAAAGTATCCAGTCTCCAATGACTACTATAATTTTAAAGATTTTATTAGGCAATATATTGTCTTGTTTATCGAGAGGGAAATAAACAAATGATAACCGAAGCACCACAAAAATATAAAACTTTGAAGGCTGCATATGATTCTATGAAAGCACAGTACAATTCATTATATAAGTATGATATAATATTTGATAATGAGGATATACTAGTTGAAGTTACTGATAGAGATAACAATCACGTTGGATATTTAGAGGACTATTAAAATGATAGAGGCTATGTATAAAAATACAATACATATCAATAACTTACGGGCAGCAGGGTATGGATTGGCTGACTTTCCAATTGACGTAAGGCCAGTACATTATGAAGATACTTACGGCAATAGCGTAAAGATAACGGGTCGGGTAGTATCTGTTAGACCTGACACTGGTGATGTGCTAGGATACCACAGCAGAAACTACAACATCACTGAGCATATACCAGTGATAGAGGCTATACGCTCATCAGTTGAACGAGCTACGGTAGATGCTACTGGTGTTAGGGAAGCAATCAAGATAGCTAACAAGGGTGCTAGGATGATCTATCAACTAGAGTTACCTGAACACGTTATAAGAACTCCTGATGGTGATACTGCTACGCTAACTTTCTTAGGAGTAAATAGCTTTGATGGTTCTTCACCACTGGTACTTAGTGTAGGTGCTAGGCAGTGGATGTGCGACAACGGCCAGATATTTACTGATAATGCTGCTGCTATGTACAAGTCTAGACATACAAGAGGACTGAGCATAGATCAGGGTGCTAGGATTATTAGCAGGGGTGTAGAGGTTCTTGAAAAAGAAGCAGAGCTATGGCATCACTGGGCTAATCAAAAGGTTACTCCAACAGTAATTGAGGCAGCGATAGTATCTCTGCTAGGGCTATCCACAGAAAAGGATGTGAGAACAACCAGAAGTACAGGCTACCACTACATCATGGATAAGTACAGTAACCATTATGCTAAAGCAATGGGTAGAAATTATTGGGCGTTGTATAATGCTTTCACAGATTGGGCTACTCATGCACCCACTAAGGGTAGCAAAGCTAACGTGACTCTGATGCGACAAAAGAAAGTACAAGAAGTATTGAATAACTTTCCTGCGTTGGCTGCTGCATGATATTAGAAAGTACTTATCAAGACTTGAAGCTGCTTCTTGATACGCTTGAGGGTGTACCTCTTGACAATCAAAAAGATATAGTGTATCGTGAAGCAGTTAGTTTGTTAGTAAAAACTTATGAGGATGACAAGAATGGAAATTAAAACAGTAACACTTGGAGATTTTGATAATCAAACAACAGATTTTATTAGTGAGTTAATCATGGAAAGATTTAGCGGAGAGGGAATCAAAGTTAAAAGTTTTTCATTTGCCATTGAGGTGGACTATACAGAGGATACAGGAAAAGAAAATGACAATTAATATTGCACTTAATACAATTTACAATCATGCAGACTACACCCCTGACGATGTTGAATGGCAAAGGGCTTTTAATGAAATTACTGAGGCTCTCGGTGTGTACTATGATAAGAGATCAGGTAACTTTGTGACTAAAGATACCGGAGATGTGATATGAAAATATATATTCTGGTAGACATGAATAGAGAAGGGGTTGCGGAAGAATTAGCTAAAGGTAGTATTAAAAATCTAACCAAAACAACCAGTTTCTTTCTGCATAAAGAGAATGCCAAAGCAGTTAAGAAAACAATGAAAAAAGAATATGGCTGCGATAGTATGAAAGTAGTTAGCTTCAATATTATTGATGGTTATTCTTTGGAAAAGGATATAGATTTAGACAAATACGCATGGAAAGTATAGTATGATAACCGGATATATTTTATTTTTAATGGTATTAGTGGTAGACTTTTTTCTTTATGCTTGGATAACAGCGTATTTTGATGGTACTTTAGATAGGATACACCATAAGGGGTATTTAAAAAATGAGAAGGACACCACCCAATCAGCTACGAAACAGAAACCTAGTAGCTAAACACGCACATAAATTTAATAAGAATCAAATACATAGGGACAGATTAAAAGAAAACAAAAAAGGTTACAAAAAACATAAGAAACTTCTTGACACAGATTATTAGATACTGTATAATCTATTTAACTTTAAAACAAAATGAGGAAATAATATGGCTGTATTAAATGGTGAAGCTTATTGGGCTTGTATCCTAGCACCCAACACAAAATTCCCTGATCATTATTGGGGCGTTGAACTAGTAGTACCCCGTGAAACCGCAGAGGATTTTAAGAAGCGTGGGTTTAAGATAAAAGAAATGGAAGCCGGTCCTGCTCTTACTTTTAAGAGAAGGGTAAACTGGAAGGACCAGTCAGGGGCTGTTCATACCCGTAATAGTCCTGCTCTGTATGACCGCAAGAAGCAGCCGCTTGATTGTCAAGTGGGTAATGGCTCTAAGGTACGGGTGCAGTACAAAGAGTGGTACACTCCTAACCATCAGGGACTAGATATAATTGCCATGCAGGTACTTGATCTAGTAGAGTATAACAACTCAGTTGCGGGGTCTGAGTTTGATATAGAAGCATCTCTTGATGAAGAGGATGAACTATGAAAATAAATCCTGATGCCCCCACTACATCAGCAGTATTCAGGACTGATGAGGGAGATTATAAAGTCTCCCTTTTTAGTAATGAAGGGAAGCTAAAATTTAAATTAGCACAGATAGCATTAAAGAAATTAGCTAAACTAAGTGACAGTGTAATGATACAGAGAGAAGCATTGACTTCTTTAAGGCAAAGTATCATCGACACTGAATGCAATGAAGAAACTTTTATTAAACCTGAAAGAGCAAGGACAGCTACAGGACAATACAAGGCTGACGATCCCTCAACACCGGATGTAAATGAGGCATACGTTCAGTCAGAACAAGAGGATTAAGTATGTCTTTTGTTAAGACACAGTTACCCTGCCCTAGTTGTGGTGGGGGTGATCCGGTTGCCTTGAATGAAGATGGTTCAGCATGGTGTTTTAGTTGTGACACTAGGTTTCCTAATTATGAGGAGGCTACTAATGGCACAATCGAGACTAAGCCTAGTGATTTACAAACATACAGAAACAATTCAATGAATGATGCAGAGGGTAGCTTTATTGCCTTGACAGACAGAGGCATATCGTTAGAGACAGCTAAGAAGTATGGAGTTAAGGCTGTTAAGAATCAATCCTCTAATCAGATCATGCGTCACCTTTACCCCTACTATGTAGCCAATGAGATAACTGGTTACAAGGTAAGGGAACCAAACAAGATGTTTTCTTGGAGAGGGAATCCACAGGGAAGTGGGCTTTTTGGTGAGCAGTTATTCAAGGCGGGTGGAAAGTATATTACTATAGTTGAGGGCGAGTGTGATGCTATGGCAGCATATGAGCTGCTTGGTTCTAAATGGCCTGTAGTTTCTATAAAGAATGGTGCGAGTGGTGCAGTAAGAGATACAAAAAACTCACTGGAATTTTTAGAATCTTTTGATAACATCATTATTAATTTTGATAATGATAAGCAGGGTAGGGACGCAGCAACTAAAGTAGCTAGGTTACTTAGTCCCGGCAAGGCTAAGATACTCACGCTACCTACCGACTTTAAAGACCCTAATGATATGCTACGTCAGGGTAGACATCGTAGCTATGTCAATGAGTGGTGGTCAGCTAAGACTTACACACCCTCTGGTGTACTAAACATCAGTGATAACCTAGACAAGTTAAACAATCGTGAGAAAAAAGATTCGGTTCCTTATCCGTGGGCGGGACTTAACGAAAAGCTATATGGTCTACGGCAAGGTGAGTTGGTAACTCTCACAGGAGGTACAGGGCTAGGTAAGTCTTCAATCACTAGAGAGATTGAGCATTGGCTGTTAGCTCAGACTAGAGATAACGTAGGTGTGATTGCTCTTGAAGAGGACTGGCGTAGGACAGTGGATGGTGTTATGTCCATTGAAGCTAACGCCCGTTTGTTTATAGATCAAGAGCGAGAAAGCTACAACAAAGAACAGTATAAGCAGATAGAGAGTAAGCTATTTACTGGAGAAAATAAAGATAGGTTTTGGGTCCACGCTCACTTTGGTGCAACAGACTTAGATGAAATCTTTTCAAAGATTAGATTTATGATTGTTGGTTGTGGGTGTAAGTGGATAGTCGTTGATCACCTACATATGCTTGTGTCATCTGCTACGGAGGGTGATGAAAGGCGTACCATAGATAGTATTATGACTAAGCTACGCTCAATAGTTGAAGAGACTGGAGCAGGTATGATACTGGTATCTCACTTGAGAAGGGTCGAGGGTAACAGAGGGCATGAGAACGGTGTATCTGTGGGCCTTAACCATCTCAGAGGATCACAGTCGATAGCGCAGCTATCAGATTGTGTCATAGCGATTGAAAGGAATCAACAGTCAGAAGATACAGTAGAATCTAACACAACCCATCTAAGGATATTGAAGTCCAGATACACGGGTGACGTTGGGATGGCTACTCACTTGCTTTATGACAGGGAATCTGGTAGACTATCTGAAATAGATATGGATGAGGAACAAGATGAACTCCCTAGTATTTGACATTGAGACAGACGATCTAAACGCAACTAAGATTTGGTGCATGAGTATTTGTAATGTAGATACTGAAAACGTCTGCTCTTATTGGGGCGATGACCTCGACAAAGGGCTTAAAGAATTGCAGGATGCTGACAAATTAATAGGCCATAATATTATAGGGTTTGATATACCTGTGATACATAAACTTGTTGGTGTTGATTTGTCTAATAAAAAATTAATAGATACACTAGCTATTTCTAGGCTTCTTAATCCTGTCAGGGAAGGGGGTCACACCCTAGAATCTTGGGGTGGTAGGCTAGGTCTTCCTAAGATAGAGTTTGATGATTACGAAAAATTCTCTAGCGACATGGTTAAATATTGTGAGCGTGATGTACTTCTTAACAAGAAAGTTTATGACTTTCTCAGAAGAGAGGCAAAAGGTTTTAGTAGTGAATCAATAAAACTGGAACAAGAGACTGCCCGTATTATAGCTGATCAACGGAAGCACGGCTTCTTGTTTGACGCGAAGGCTGCATCCTTATTGAACGCAGAGCTAAATGAAAAACTTAATGAGGTTGTTACTGAGGTTCACAAAGAATTTAAACCACACACAACCTATCATATTCTTAGACCATCATACAACAAAGATGGTTCCATTTCTAAAATGGGAGAGATACGCACCGAAAAGAACTCAAAGGGAGATGTTAAGAAATCCAGACTGTCTGATGAAGAGTTTGCCACAATGAAAAAGGAAGGCACTGTTGTCAGGACAGAGGTAGTACCATTTAATTTAGGTTCCCGCAAACAGATCGGAGAATACTTACAGGAGTTTGGTTGGAAGCCTAAGAAACTTACTCCTACTGGACAGCCTATTGTAGATGAAGGTACACTTAAAGGTATAAAAGATATACCACAAGCTAAGTTAATAGCTGATTACCTCCTGTATCAAAAGAGAATAGCTCAGATAGATTCTTGGTTTGAGAAGCTTGAGGATGACGGGAGGGTACATGGATTTGTTATATCTAATGGAACTATAACAGGGCGCATGACCCACCGTAATCCTAACATGGCTCAAATACCTAGTGTAAACTCACCCTACGGAAAGGAGTGTAGGGCTTGTTGGATTGTACCTAATGGTTACAAACTGGTGGGCATAGATGCTTCTGGATTAGAACTACGGATGCTTGCTCACTACATGAACGATAAGGATTATATAAATGAAATCATACACGGAGACATACACTCCACTAATCAAAAACTTGCAGGACTTGAATCAAGAAATCAGGCTAAAACTTTCATCTATGCACTCATATACGGCGCAGGAGATGGAAAGCTTGGAACAGTGGTTGGAGGAAATAAACGGGATGGTGCAGAACTTAAACAACGCTTCCTTAATAATCTCCCATCACTTAAAACTCTTAGAGATAGAGTTAGCAGAGCGGCAGCAAAGGGTTCGATTAAGTCATTAGATGGGCGCAAGCTTTTTGTTAGATCGCCACACAGCGCACTTAACACCTTGCTACAGGGTGGTGGTGCTGTTGTTATGAAGAGGGCTTTAGTTATTTTAAACAAGGCAATACAGGAGAAGAGTTATTCAGGGGGATATAGGATAATGGTAGCACGTTTTGTTGCTAACATTCACGATGAGTGGCAACTAGAGGTTGACGAGGATCATGCAGATATGGTAGGATGTATGGGTGTAGATGCAATACGGCAGACAGCAGACCACTATGACCTTAATTGTCCTCTTGATGGGGAGTATAGAATAGGGAGAGACTGGAGTGAAACGCATTGATGCTGAAATAAAAGAGCAGTTTAATTTTATAGAAGATGATCATTACGATTTAGGGGGTGAAGAAGGTAAGCACTGTAGTAAATGCAATAAAGTTTTACCACTGTCCTTTTTTAGTAGGCATAGTGGAGGAAATTATTTGCGCCCTGAATGTAAAAAATGTAACAACGAATTAAGTAAGGTAAGGGCTGCTTTAAAAGATGTGCATGGTGTAGCCCCTAATAATTATAACTGCCCTATATGCTTGGGCAATGCCGAGGATGTTAAAGGTAAGGGCAACACTAAGAATGGTGCTTGGGTAATAGACCACTGCCACGACACAGAAAAATTTAGGGGTTGGCTTTGTCATAAATGTAATAGGTCTTTAGGTGGATTTGATGATAACATTCCTACTCTTAAAAGAGCCATACAATATTTAAAAGGTATTGATAATGAATAATATAGCTGAAGATATTTATGCGGCATTAACCCCGCTTACTAAGGGTAAACACCTAGATATATCAGATGAAGATATAGAAAACTTTGGGGAAAGCATGAAGGCTGCTCTAACGTCTTGGGCTAGGCCACCCAAAAGAGATTCTTCTTTTTCTCTAAGGATGTCTAACATAGGCAAACCTATTAGAAGACTTTGGTTTGATAAGCATGGAGATATAACACAAGAAGGTCACTCTCCTCAAACATTTATTAAGTTTCTTTATGGGCATCTACTTGAAGAGGTGGTGCTTATGCTTACTAGACTTACAGATAACGATGTAAGCTCTGAGCAAAAAGAGGTTGTAGTTGATAGCGTGTCAGGCCACATGGACTGCAAGATTAATGGGGAAGTTGTTGATGTTAAAACAGCATCAGGCTACGCCTTTAGAAAATTTAAAGATGGCTCACTAAGAGAAGACGATCCGTTTGGTTACATACCACAACTAGCAGGGTATGAAGAGGCAGAGGGTACAGAAAATGGAGGCTTTCTGGTTATCAATAAAGAAAGCGGAGAGCTGTGCTTCTTTGCACCAGATGATTTGGACAAGCCTATTGTTAGAGATCGTATATCAAAAATAACAAAGGCTTTAGACAGAAAGAAACCACCTGCTGATCTATGCTATGAACCTGTAGATGAAGGTAAGAAAGGTAACAAAAAGCTACATAAAAACTGCACGTTCTGTCCTCATAAGTTTGAATGCTTTAAAGATTCTAACGATGGGGAAGGGCTTAGAACTTTTAAATACAACAGAGGTTATATGTATCTAACCAAAGTAGCATCAACACCTAGAGTTGAAGAGATACTATGAACTCTAAGATAATGAAGAAGATTAGGCGTAGAGCCAAAGAACTTTTGTTAGAGTGGATGCAATCTTTAGTTGACAAAGAAGCAGCTAAGATGTATACTATAGATAATGTTTTAAATTATTCACCTAGACAAACCCACTTATATTATAATGATGGTAGTTTCCATCTTAGTTCTTATACTTTTAAATGGTTTACAAAACAAATTAAAAAGTTATATGCAACTAAGGAACTATCTTCCATTACTATTGAAGACTGCAAGGAAGCAGCTAATTGAAAATAAGAAAAGGATATAGAAGACAGAGAGTAGTACGCCCAAAAGAAAAAGATGTTCCCGCAACATATGATTCTAAGTGGGAGCATTCGCTACATCAGGGTGTATTAAAGGGGTGGAAACATCATAGTGATACTGTTGATTATACTGTTAAGCATAAGTATCATCCAGACTTTGTAAAAGTAATTGGAAAGAAAACAATTTTACTAGAAGCTAAAGGAAGATTTTGGGATTATCAAGAGTACAATAAATACACATGGGTACGGAAAGCATTACCCGATAATACTGAACTTGTGTTTTTATTTTCTGATCCTTATGCTGCAATGCCACAAGCAAAGAAGCGCAAGGACGGAACCAAACGTAGCCATGCTGAATGGGCAGAGGCTAATGAGTTCACTTGGTATAGTGAAGAAACATTACCTAAAGATTGGACAGAGGATGAAGTACTATGAGTATAGATGACGCAAGCCCAGATGAGTGGGATGAAGTTAATAGAAAATTAAGGAAAGAAAAACCCTTTCACATATATGGAGATGAAATCATGGATGAGGTTAATAATCCAGTCCATTACAACAAAGGAGGCATAGAATGTATTCAAGGTATTCAGGCTGTTTCCACTAAAGAAGAATTTGAAGGCTATCTTCGTGGAAATATAATAAAATATGTATGGAGATATAGATACAAGGACAACTTAAAAGACTTAGAAAAAGCTAAGTGGTATCTTAATATGCTAATATCGGAGATTAAATCTAAATAAGGAAATGACGATTTATTATATGCACTTTTGAAAAGAGGTATGATATAATGTTATTTGAATCTTTAGTATGTACCGCAATAGCAGTATACTTTGAGGCCAGAGGAGAGCCATCAGAGGGACAACTAGCTGTTGCTCATGTGATACAGAATAGAATAGAAGATGCTAGGTATCCTGATAATGCTTGTGCTGTAGTGAAGCAAGGCTACTATTGGCAAGGACACCCTATAAGAGATAAGTGTCAGTTTAGTTTTTGGTGTGATGGTAAGTCGGACGATCCAAAAAATAATCAAGCATTTTATAATTCACTATATATATCTTTTCTTAGTACTATAAGAGAAGACGTAACAGGAGGAGCAACACACTATCACACAATAGATATTTATCCTGAGTGGGCATTCTATGGAGAGCCTACAAAGAGAATTGACAAACATCTTTTTTATAAAGGGGTCAGATAATGATGGCTGCTAATTCAAAAGGCGAAATGTTTTTTAGAGATATAGATGGTGACCTTTGGCAGTATGAATTAAAGACAGATCCTCCCGAAGCTATGTATTGGGAAACTTATAAATTAAAACGAACAGATGTAAAAGTAATAACTGATGCTGATGCTGAAACAAAGAAGAGAATTCAGCAAGAGATATACAAGGATATTTTAAATGTGGGATCGTAAGGCTGAAAGGATAGCCAAGTATAACAAGAAGAAAGAGAGATTAGAACAGAGAAGAAATAGAAACATAAACACTAAAAGCATAAGGAATCAAGGTGATAGGTCAAACAAAAATAGGCGAGCAGGATTACTTAGGGATAAAAATAAACTATGATCTAGAGAAACGTCTAGATTCTTTTGCTTTATCCACAATAAAAGATAGATACCTTTGGGAGAATGAAACTCATGCTCAAGAAGCTTTTGCTCGCGCCAGTATTTTTGGTGCTACTTATCAGGGACATACTGATTATGATCTTGCACAGCGACTTTACATATACGCTAGTAGTTTCTGGTTCATGTTTAGCACTCCTATCCTTAGCAACGGGGGAACCAGTCGTGGCTTACCTATCAGTTGCTTTCTTAATTTTGTTCCTGATTCCCGCAATGGTTTATCTTCTCACTATGATGAAAACATATGGCTTGCTAGTGGAGGTGGAGGCATCGGTGGATGTTGGAGTAGTATTCGGAGTAATGGTGTGGACACTTCTAGTGGTTCTAAGTCTACTGGCTCTATCCCATTCATGCACGTTGTAGACTCTCAGATGTTAGCCTTTAATCAGGGCATTACAAGAAGAGGGAGTTACGCAGCATACATGGATATATCTCATCCAGAGATTGAAGAGTTTATTAATATGCGTAAGACTACTGGTGGAGATTTAAATAGGAAGTGTCTTAATCTTCACAATGCTGTCAGTATATCCAATGAATTTTTAGAGTGTGTTAAACACGATAAAGACTGGAGACTAATAGACCCTAAGACTAACACAGCAGTCAAGACTATAGCATCAAGAGACTTATGGTTTCAACTAATTCAAACAAGGATGGAAACAGGAGAACCATACATTGTTAATCTGGATACTTGTAATGATGCTTTACCAGAAGAACAAAAGAAACTAGGATTAAAAATACAACAAAGTAATTTATGTTCTGAAATAACTTTACCAACTAATGAAGATCGAACAGCAGTGTGCTGCCTGTCTAGTGTTAATCTAGAATATTTTGATGAGTGGTCTAAGACAGATCACTTCATATCTGATTTAATTACCATGCTAGATAATGTACTTCAACATTTCATTGATGACGTAAAAGACCTTACGGGTTATGCTAAAGCGGCTTACTCTGCTATGCGTGAGAGGTCTGTAGGACTAGGAGCTATGGGATTCCATAGTTATTTACAAAAGAATCATATACCTTTTGAAAGTATGTACGCTTCTAGTTTTAATAACAAAGCCTTTTCTTATATCAAGGACAGGGCATCTGCTACTACCCGTAAGCTTATAGAAGAAAGGGGGGAAGCTCCTGACATGAAGGGGAGCGGTAAGAGAAATGCACACCTGCTTGCTATAGCCCCTAATGCTTCTAGCTCAATCATTTGTGGAGGTACTAGTCCATCGATAGAACCTAACAGGGCTAACGTATACACACACAAAACCCTGACAGGAAGTTTTAAAGTTAAGAATAAATATCTAGATGATATACTTTTTGAGATTGCACCTAATGATAAGAAGAGAGAAAATATCTGGAAAGATATTGTAGCACATGAAGGTTCAATACAACATTTAGATATATTACCTGATGATATTAAGGAAGTATTTAAAACTGCACCAGAGATAAATCAAATCTGGATAGTAGAACACGCCGCCATGAGGCAGAAATATGTTTGCCAAAGTCAGAGCGTTAATTTATTTTTTAAACCACCCCACTATAATTCATCTCAGGAAACACACGATGACTTCCTGCAATATGTTAGTGATGTACACTGGGCAGGAGCAAACAAATTAAAATCTCTTTATTACTTACGCTCTGATGCTGCTAGGGCTACCGAAAATGTAAACATAAAGATACCTAGAATAAAATTAGATGAAGAGGGGTGTTTAAGTTGTGAAGGATAAAGAAAAAAACAAACACCATGATGCTCTACTAGGGTCTATCATGCAGGTTGAATGGGAAGATGCTTGGATAGATACTGAAGACCATCTTTTAGAAGAAGCTGAAAAATTAAAACCTGTACTTAGATCAAGCGTAGGCTACTTAGTAGCTGATAACGAAAATGAAATTATATTATCTACTGATCGCTATCATAGTAAGCATGAAAAAAAGTATGTCAATTCTGTCATGGTGATACCTAAAGGAATGGTCACAAGATATTGGGAAATCATAGATGATAAAAATGGGGCAGAGTTTGATGGACCTAATAATAGCTAGTTATATATCTATATTTGTTAAAGCTTTCCAACAAAGAAACGTGGCCTTTAATAATTATTTATATATTCCTGTGTTTAGTTTGGCTATGGCTTTTACTGAGGTATATATTATAATTAATATAGTTCAGTTAGGTGCTAGTTGGGATGTTGTTTGGAAGTTAGCAACAGGAGCAATACTAGGATGTTGGACTGCAATGTATTTACATAGTAAATTAATTAAAGTAGAAAATGATTTTGAATCAATAATCAATTTAGTAAAGAACAATGCCAGTTAAAGAACAACTGTGTAAATGTGGTTCAAAAATGATAGAGCTTCTTGTAGTAGAAGTCCTTGAAACTACAAAAGGTAAGAAAGAAAAAGCCCATAATGTAGGTTGGGGATGTCCCTACTGTGGAAATATTTTAAGTAAAGAGGATGCAAAGAATGAGTCTTTTATCAACTAGAGATTACTATAAACCTTTTGATTATCCATATATGTTTGATTACTATGTTCAACAAAATCAAATGATGTGGTTGCCAGAAGATGTACCTTTACACAACGATGTAAAAGACTGGCAGGATATGGATAAGACTGACAAGAATTTATTGACACAAATCTTTAGGCTGTTCACTCAGTCAGATGTAGATGTAGCCTCTGGATATATTGATAAATACATGAGAGTCTTTAAGAAGCCAGAAGCTAGGATGATGATGTGTTCGTTTGCCAACATGGAATCAATACACCAACACGCCTACAGCTTGCTATTAGATACAGTGGGTATGCCAGAGACAGAGTATAAAGCTTTCTCTGAGTATGAGGCTATGGCAGATAAGCACGATTATATAAGTAAGTCTCCACTTAAAGTAAGCAACAAAGAATCAATAGCTAAAAACTTAGCAATCTACTCAGGGTTTACTGAGGGGCTACAGTTGTTTAGTAGCTTTGCTATTCTGTTAAACTTCCCTAGATTTGGAAAGATGAAGGGGATGGGTCAGATAGTTACCTACAGTATAAGGGATGAATCTCTACACGTTGAAGCAATGACAAGACTCTTTAGAGATTTTATAAAAGAGAATGTAGATATATGGACAGATGATTTTAAGAAAGAAATTTATCAGGTCTGTAGAGAGATGGTTAAGCTAGAGGATAAGTTTTTAGATTTGGTATTTAAGATGGGAGATATGCAGGGCTTAACCAAAGCAGAGATGAAAGAGTATATAAGATATATAGCAGACAGACGTTTATTACAGCTAGGTTTGAAACCTAACTATGAGGTAAAAGACAACCCGCTGCTCTGGTTAGATGATGTCTTGGGAGTTGAACATCAAAACTTTTTTGAAGGGAGAGCCACTACCTATATGAAGGCAGGGCTAAAAGGTAATGTAGAAAATATAAACTTTGCAAGTGTACAATAATATGGATAATAATACAGAAGGGAATCTAATATCTTTTAAAGTAGTGATAACTACTGATGGCTCACTTGTTTCTGAGCTTAGTTATTTACCCATAGGTAAAGCTGAAAAGATTTTTAAACAAGAAGACTTTGACATTATAAAAAAGATAATATCAGAAGGACGCAAAAAACTAGAACCTTTACATGACTTCATACAAGAAGAAGTTCAGTCAGTTTAATGCGTCCTGCCCTTGCCATCAAAAACAGATTCAGGTTTAGACATAGCGACAAATTGATGCTCAAATATATTTCTAAAAGTTTCAAAATCAACTACGTCTAAATTATTTTCGGCGTGTATACGGGCGTAGATTTGATAAGCAGCTCCTAACTGCGCTTCTGTGTATAATGCTAACATATATTTACCACCTATCAAACAAATCCTCTGCCCTGCAATGGGGCTGACTGCGACAATCTCTTACATTCATACGAAACAAATCTTGATCCACAATATTAAAGTTTTCATAATGTTTTAAATTATAAGAGAACCTATGCTCAGAGCTTGTGCATCCTGTTATTGTTAATAGTATAATTAATCCTTTAAAATATTTCATTAATTAGCAATCATCCTCCTGTTCTTTCTTTCGGTTAAAAGTTCTTGATACTTCTCTTCATCAAGGTGAGTTACAGCAATCCAAGCGTGAGTCATCTCATCTCCAGTTCTGCTTCCCCCTAAAACCCACATATCAGGGTCAGGGTTATTGGGGTTATCGGCGGTATTATCATACCACTGTTTAAGAACCAGTACTGCTCCCGCTGGAATTAATGGTGCAAAGTCTGGATCATATATGTGACTATGATGCCATGTAGCACTCCAGTTAGATACCTGACTAATTTGCTCAGTTATTCCAGTATCAGGATAAAATATCTCAAAGCTTGCTGCATTCATGCGTAGATGACCATGCGGTTGCCATGAGTCTATACGAACTGGATGGTCGAAAGAATGAAACCCCTGAGTCATATAGTAACCATGAGGCGGTATAACAATATCATCTTGATTACTAATTCTGTATAGATTCAAGTCTTGCTTGTAGGCCAGTTCTTTAGATTCCTCTGGAGAATACAACCACAAACCTATCTCTACAACATTATCTTCTATTACTGTTCCGGGTGCTATAGCTCCAAGACCACCGGGAAACATATGAATGTCCCAAGCAATCTCAGAGTTAGCGGGGATTGTTCTACACACCCCCTCTGGAACTATCTCTCCCCACTTGCCCATAGCATACTCAGTGAGCATACCAAATCTCTCTCCATCTACAGTCACAGAACTATTAGCGTGATGTACTACACTCTTAGCATCCCCTCTTGGTTTAACTTGGATAGCTTTAATACATCTATCTTCAGTTAATCCACTAGGAACATTGTGCTTGTGCCATAGATCGTTTCCTGTTGCCGGAATATCTATTGGTATAGACGGGATAACCAACGTAGGGTTTCCAAAGTCTTGGTAGAAATTCCATTGATTAGGATCAGATAATGTAGGAGCTAATACTATGGTATCTGCATCCCCATATTCTGAACCAGTGTTGACCCAATCTACTATAGTATTTATATCATCTTGGGAGAGTCTCCAATCTCCATGTAGTTCCTGTATACCTATACCTTCATCATAAGCATAGGGCGGCATCTCACGATTAGCCACTTTCATTTGAATGAGTGGACTCCACGGACGTATTTGATCGTAAGTTTCAAACTGCATAGGGCCAATACCACCTTCTCGGTGACAGACTACACAGTTATTATTAATAATATCAGCTACATCATCTACATAAGTAGGCTGATTTGGATATAGTTTACTAGTTGATACCAGTAATCCAGTAGCTATCATTAAACCAAGTAATGTTTTCATATCAGTAACTCCATACTGTCGGTCTAGGCCGCTCTGGTGAATTTTCTATGTCATCTAAATGTATAAATCTACCACTACTTCCTTTCTGGTTTACCCCTATACCTGTGAATCCTGCTTGTAGGGCTGCGTCTAAGAGCATATGAGCCTTCTCTCCCTGTATTCCTATATCTATGGCGTGTCCTGTAGAGTGCGCCCCTGCGCTGCTCTTACGGGCTTCTATGGGGTGCTCTGGGCAGCGGTAAGCACTGTTGACAGGGAAAGGGAATCCAAGTTCCTCGCGCAAAGCATCTATCCTTTTCATAAAGTCTGAGTCCATCCCACTCTTACCACAATGAGAGCATACTAATTCTTCTTCTGTAAAATATTTCATGCACAGTGCCTATGGAGACTTCCTAGTATTTTACCACCTTCAGTCCTGCGAGTTCTTCCAAGACTTCGTAGTACTCTGCCTCCAGTTGCTAGTCCCTGATACCCCTTGTCTAAAACAGCATTCTTAACTAGAACAAGTGGGCCTATCTGTATTACCTCATCTCCCTGTATTATTGGAATGTGTTGATCTTTAACTTCCCTAACGTAAAACTGTGTTTGTCTTCTAGGATCAAAACCGCTTTGAGTCCAATCCTCCACATCTCTTGCTTCCCCAACAGTCCAGTTACCTTTATCAACTAGTCTATCGGCTTCTCGCCTAATCTCATCCACATCTGTACTTTTTATCCATCCCGCTATCGTAGCATAACCTGTCTTCCCCTCTTTACCAGTTGCAATTTTTTCACCTTGAGTATCTTTTGCAATAAGCCTAACAGGTTTACCATCTTTGCCTTCATACCAGAGTGCTTTAGCATAAGTAGTTCCTTTATCAGAGCCTCCCTTACCTGCTATAACCCAAGAGTCATATTCTTTGTAGGAAGGTATTTGTAAACGTCCATTAAATTTATCGCCAACAGCTAGATTACTTTTATTAATATTAAATTCAGTGCCGGGTTCTACTATATAATTTCCAGTTTTTACGATCTTACCATCTTTCCTTATCTTTTCTTCTATACCGTTCTTGTGAACAAAAGTTTTATTAAAGAAAGAAGGATCATCCACTTGAAGAAAATTACCGTTCAATCTAGTTGTGTCACCATGCGAAAAAATTAAACTTTTATCACTAGGCTCTTTAGGTAAAGAAGTAAACGGCCTAACAGGTTTATGAGTATCTATATTTTGTAGATGCTGTTCTCTATTTATCTTACCTGCTAAGAAATCTTGTGCTGACTTCTCAAGTTCAGGAGTTCTTACATCTGGATTTATTTTTCTATCTGATTTTACATAAGACTTTACAGCGTTTTGCCATTCTTCTACATCATCAATGTTATCAAATTGTTTAAATGCCGCATCGTATTCTTCGGAAGTAAACTGTACTCCTGAATCATCAGCAGCTTGTCTAGGGGCAGGAACAAAGTCAGTAACAAACTGATCATCTCTAAACAATATATAAGAGTGACCACCTGCTTGTTTCTCTGAAACCCTTGCGAGTTCTCCTAGATTCTTGTACTGAATACTATCGAACCCTAAATCTTCTAGCATACTTCTAGTTGCTATATTAATTTGGTAATCATATATATCATTTAGAAGTTCACCTGAGTTCATTTCTTTTTTTCTAATAAAGAAGTTTATTTCTTCTGCTCTACTATTTATAATTTCTGTAAACCGTTCAGGGGGTAGTTTTACTTGAGCGTCTAGAGCAGCCACAAAACTATCTGCTTGTTCAGCAAGTTTAAGTTTTCCTTCTGGATCATAACCGCCTAAAAACTTAGCAGGGTTCCAGTTAATCATATCAATATCTAAGACTAAAGGATTCTTTACGTTTATGAAACCTTCTCTTATTTGGGGATCAACTCCTGTGGGTACTGAATCTAAAAATTCTTCTTTAATATCATCATATATTTTATCAGGAACCCCCTTATCTTTTACTAACACAGCCGCTTCATCCTCTGTTTTAGCAAGTCCCCTCTTCATATAATCAAACTTTGCTTTATCCTCTATTAGCTTGTCTAGTATTGGGTTGACTCTACGCATTACTATATTTTCAGACTGCCCCTTAGTTCCTATGTGCATCCCTAATTCTCTTGGGAGGTTAGAAGCTAACTCATTATCATACTGAACACTACCAAAAAACTTACCATGAAACTGAGGATTAGTTTCTTTAGAGCCTTTTAAAAACTCTTCCTTTGTTAAGGTAGCATTTATCGGGGACTTTTCAGACACACGGGGGATGGCCTGTAGATACTCTCTAACAATACCTTCATCCTCTACAGGAATTGCATTAAGCTCATCATCAAGTTCTTTTGCAAGACGGTCTTCTACCTCTGCTCTTCTATTGTAATAAATATTTTGAGGCGTATATTGTATATCTACAAACTCATTTTCAGGATTAGATAGTTGATAGTTCCGTATGATTTCGTCCTTGTCTGTTGATCTTGAAAAAGAATCTAGCGTCATACCCTCTTCTTCATCTAAATATTTTACAAAAGTACCTTCCTTATCTGGCTTAACTGCTATAATATTTAATCTAGGATCATTAGGGTCTATAAAATTTTTAGGCTGTCTATATCTAAAATCTCTTAAAGTTTCTTTAGCTGCATCTTCTCCCTCAATTCTTGTGGTAGGTCTTGCGTCTGTAACAGCCTCTCTTGGGCTTCTTCGTAGTCTTTGTATAATTTTAACTAGTCCTGCTGCTGAAAAGCCTAAACGATCTTCTTCATCTACAAAGGCTCCACCTGCCTGTAAGTCATAAGGAAGTCCTGTCATTTTATCTATCCTTTCATCAGGCTCAGTGGGTGCTTGGGGTACTAGTACTGAGCCTCCTTTATCATAAAATTTTTTCACTAATCATCATCCTCTTCAGGAGTATTTAATAATGTTCTACTCATATCCGAATAGACGCTAGAAAGTTTTTCTTTTATTTCGTACAGCCTATCAGGACTATCACCAACCTTATAAGATATATCTGATAAAAAATCATTAGTAATTGTTTGTGGTATAAATTTACCTATTGATAATTCATAAGCATCCAATCTAGAAATACCCCTATCTTGTAACTGCCGTTGTATATCAGTATCATTTATAAAATATTGAGAAGCTTTAATATATCTGTAAAGTTCTTTTTGAATTTCATATCTTTCTTGCTGCCTACTTTTGTATTGATCTACTAAATCACCCATACCAGTAGAATAATCTGCAAAGACTCCTTGTAATGCTGAATTATCATTCTTATATTTACTGATAGCAAAATTTAATTGTTGTTCAGGATTAAACTCTGTAAGTCTTATTCCAGTAAGTAAGGCTCGCCATTCGGTTCCTACATCAAAACGGGGATCGCCTGTAAAAGAATTAGGTTCTTCATCGTAGGCAGAGATCAATCTGTCTACACTATCAACAGTACCCGGAATAAGGCTTGATAATATAAAATAACCAGAGTTAGCTATTCTGTCTTCTGTGCTAGTGGCAGGGCCAAATAATTCTTTACCTTCAGGAGTTTTACCTTCGGGGTCTTGGGTAGCATACCAAACATCTGTCACAGCTTTAGTGAATATGGCTTGTGTTGTAAACGGAGCCATAAGCGTACCCAATCCGGTAGCTATGCCATCATATAATTTCTTAGGAAGTTCTTCTTCAGTCACATTTCCATTATCTAATTCGTTTAAAACTGCAAGTATAGGTTCCTTTACAGTATTATAAGCATCTAGATATTTAGTATCTGCTGAATATATTTTTCCAGTTTCTTCATCTTTGTGCCAAAGTCTAGGGCTATCTTTTGACCACGGAGTTTCTGTCATTATCTCAGCACTTTTCTTTTCTGCTTCTGTCCATCCAAGAGTATCAGAAGTTAAATTACTTAATGCGTTTATTCCATAACCACCCGCAAACATACCTGCTGATCTTTGCACCCCTCTTCTCATTAAAACTCCATTACCCGATAACAACTCTCTTCCTGCTTGCCTTGCAATACCATATGAAGTTCTTATTATTTCAGCAGGAAAAGAAACAAAAGTTCCTAGCGGCCAATTCCTTAATGCCTTTATACCCGGAGGAACTCTGTCATAATTAGGCAAAGTATTTTTTACAATGTCAGCAGCTTCTTTTTCTAAGGTTGCTAAAGTTTTACCGCCTCCCTTGTTCGCATTTTTAAGAGTATTCAACTCTGCATTAAAAGCATTTATTTTAAAAAAATCATCTGTTCCTACATAAAAGTCTTCTGCTACCCTAGAAAGCTTATTAGAAATTTTACTCATAAAATCATCTACAGAAGAAGCTTCTAAACCTTCGTTTATTAATGCCCTAAAATCCCCCACTCTTACGTTAGTATTAATTACTCCTAACCCTACATATTTTTCATAGAGTTCATCTAGTCCTTTATCTCCTTTATTTAATCTTGCATCATTATATATAGTCATAAAGTTTTTAAAAAAATTATTTTCTCCTTTAGTCGTAAGTCCAAGAGGAATAGGATTTAAACCATTAACTAAGTTAAACTGCATACCACCTAAAATATTTCTCATGTTTGTAGTCCAACTAAAAACAGTAGCGGCTTTATTTGCAAAACCCTTTAATGAAAGAAAGTTTTTGTACAGAGGATTATTAATTTTACCTTCTCCGAAAATACTTATTTCATCATTAGAAATTACTTTAGCCATTTTAGGAGTTGTGTACATACCATCTAATTCTTCTCGTCCTGTATTTTTTAAAATTTCAAGTCCTTCCAAACCTTCTGGCTTAGAATCAAAAAGCCATTTTTGCCTAGTTCCTATCCGCTGCATATCTTTTAAAAATCTAGACTTTTCATAATGGTCAGCCATCTTTGAAGTTGTTAAAAGAATAGAGTCTATTGGGTTGGTTACTTCCCCCATTAATTCTCTTATTGGTTCAGCAAAATCTTTTCTTCTTTCAAATATTTTTCTACCTGCACTTCTGTCAAAAAGAATTGAATCAACATTATTCCATGCTTCATCTAGAAGCTCTGCATCTGACTTTACTGTATACTTTTTATTTTTATTTAAAGCCTTTTTTAAATTACTGGCTTCTCTTTTCTTAAATTTGTCAAAGAAAAAATTCACAGCTCTATTTTGTACAGCGTCACTAGCCTTATAATTTTTATCTTCAAATAATTTATAAGACCTACGCATATACATATTTAAGTTATTGGCTATTAACTTTTGAATTTGCGGGTTAGGAGCAAACTTATTTATTTCTGTAGATAGTTCATCTATTAAGGCTCTTGTATCAATAACATTTTCAGCTATATCATCAGTTAAATTAAATTCTTGTTTTAAAAATTTTATTAGTTCTGGTCTTTCCAAAGTTTTAAAGGCTTTTAATCTTTCTTTTTTTCTAGAAGTTAATGCAAGATAAACATCATCCATAATTGAGCTATCAGAATCACTCCTAAGTATATTCAGAATAGAAGTATTCAGCCTTGATGCTAAATGTTCTGATCTGTTTTGATATTTACGTTTCGCTTGTTGAGCATTCTCAAAAGCATCTTGACCCGCAACAACATTATAACCTCTAGATTGAGTAAACTTTTGCCATAGTCCTCTAAAAAATCCTTCTTGAGCAAAGACCTGTGCGTTCTCTGTAAGATCATCAACCTCTCTCCAAACATCCCCTATCTCATTACCCCTTTCATCTATCGTATAATATAAAGGATTTTTTGTGGGTTCAGCAGTAAGTCGTGTTTTTGTGGGCTGCATTAATTCTCGTTTAGTTCTTTTTAATCCTTTGAGGGCTTCTTCTCCTATCTCTTCTTGAGTTGCATCCTCCATTCTTTTTCCAGTAGCAGAAAAAACACTAGTGTCTTTCCACAGTTTACCAATGATACCACCCGCAACAATTTCAACAGGAAGGTTTCCTGCTAACATTTTAATTCTTTTTTCTAAAGCTGTATCGTCTTCTTCTGCTTCTAGATATTCTCCAATACTTACTAAAGTTGAATCAGTCACTCCCATATCCTTTAAACTAGACAAAAAATTTGGATCATTAGGATTACTAATCCACTGATCTACAGCCGTTCCAGTAATAATAGAATCTACTATTGTAGCAGATACATTATGCTTTCTTGCAAACTCGTTAAAAGCTCTAGGTGCTTGTGCTGCTAATCTAGAAAGCCCCCTATAAATACCTACACCTCCGGCAACATAAGAACCGATATTTAACGCAAAACCCCTATTAGTTTCAGTACCAGTAACATAGCCATCTTCATCAAAAATATCATCTAGTTCATCTAAGTTTGGATTAAACAAAGAAGTTCCAGACTCAGACTCTGATACTGACTTAGCCCTAGCTTGTTGAACCCTCTGCATTCTATCACCTACTTTTAAGTCATAGAAGTCTTCGCCATATAAATCTCTTGCTGTTGCTCTTGGGTTTAACAAGGCATTTAAAGGAGCCACTGATTCAAGAAAATCAGCAGGTCTTCCTATCACACTTTGATAAACTCTCTTTATATCTCTACCAAAAGCACCATACTCTTCTGCCTCTCTTGGTTCAACAGGTTCAGTAGTATCCTCAACACCTAATCTTATTTGTGCTGTTTTAAATCTTTGATAAGATTCCCACGTATCAATACCCGGAGGAACATCATTACGTGTTTCTCCGTTTTCAAAAGTTACTGTTCTTCTAGTTGGTCTTGGCATTTAGTATTATGCTCCTGCTAGTATAGATTCTGGTACGACATTAGTATTATTAGAATTATCATCAGGGAAACTAGGTAGTGGCCCTCCATGAATTAGATACTCTTGATATTGATTGTATAATGTATACTGTTCTAGTTCAGCCTTTAAATCTTCTAAAACTTTTTTAGTTGTAACTATTGGAACGCCCCCTCTAGGTACTATATCAGGTATAATACTTTCCATAACCCTCCAGTTGCCGTCTGCGTGGGCAGCTATTGCTTCTTCTACTTTAGCAATTTTATCTTTGGTTGTCTCTTCCCAATTATCAATCTCTGTCTGTACTTTAGACTTAGTTCTTCCCATTTCTCGTCCCATTTGTCTACGGCCTGTTTCGGGAGCAGTTTCTAGTTCTTCTCTCAAGGCTACTAAACTAGCGGGTTCTTCAGGAGGAGGATCATCAGGGCTACCGCGAGTAACGGAAGCTCCAATGGTTTGACCGGAGCCACTAGAAGTATCTGGTTTTTCAGATTCAACTGTAATAGTCCCATCCCTTAAACCTTTATTTATTGTTCCATCTAAATCATCACCCTCAGATAAAGCTGCATAAGTCCCATGAAATTCTTCTCCGGCTATAATA
>VTLG01008709.1_pt1 | contig 33303 bp, 54 predicted proteins | sample 4694571 | NCBI WGS metagenome assembly VTLG01 (sample SAMN12604809, study PRJNA352737) | marine metagenome | biome: ENVO:00000447; feature: ENVO:00000209|ENVO:00000569|ENVO:01000036; material: ENVO:00002151; isolation source: viral sequences binned using virsorter ...
AATTTTTCAACATCTGCTAATGTATAGGGTATCTCTTTTTTAGGTCTTCCTACCTTATTTTTGACTTTTTCACTCATTGAATATCTACCTTAAATGCTTTCCAATTTATTTTAGCATCATACCTTTGACCTTGATTATGGTCTTTAATTTGTATTGATACATACTTACTGCCCCATTTATTAATAAGTTTTTCTGCCATTTTTTTTTCTAATTTTTGTTTATGATAAACATCGTGCAGACCTCCTTTATTACTTCCGAAACTAGGACAAGCAAAAGATATTTGTAATGCTCTCATAACATACTGATTATCAGTCATTATTTGTAATGCCATATCTCTATCTCCTTTAAGTTGAAATTGTAAATCGTATTTATATTTTTTTGATCTTTCAACATTAAAACAAACAGCACAATCGGCATAAGAATTTAGTTTAAAAGGTTTTTTTTGACTCCAAGCATATTGTTGATATTCTAATGCCCCTAAAGCAACAGGCATAACATTGAATAAATCTTGTGCTGAACTTAATGCTTCTTCAGGTGTTATATGTTTGTTTTTTTTATTTTCAGTTTTGTAAAACCTAGTTATATCATCATCTATGAGCCAATACCATTTGCTTTTATTATTATCAGCATAATTTTTAGTGTAATCTCTAGAAAAATAAAGACCTTGATCATTTTTTTGTAAATTTAATATTTTATAATAATCTTTCCATTTAGAATATTTATCAATATCTTGTGGCTCTAATATTAAATGTTTTTCTGTGTCTAAATCTTTTATTAATTCTAAAAATTTAGCCTCTGGTCTATTTTTGCTTGATATATAAATAGGGTGTATCATTTGTTTTTAATCCTCTCTAATTCTTCTTCAGCACTACCACATTGTGTCATTTTTTCTCTAAAATAACAAACTACTGATATTCTTTCAGCATTACCTATTGTTTTTATTTCTGTGTTTCCGTGTAATTCGTGGACATCAAATAAAGATAAATCACAACTACGCACATTAACTCCTATCCCATACTTCGGCAGTATTGTATATCCACCAAAATATTCGCCACCTTGTAAAACAGCTAGATTTCCAAATCCCTCTTTCAAATCGCCCTTGTCATAATGACAAGCTGTTCTAAAATTTTTATTAATAGTTATTGTTGTGAATGGTGTATCCTTAATTTTAAAATCGTTATTTGTTTTTTCCCAATATTCTTTTTGTTTTGCGTATCGTTCAGGCATATATTTTTTAAATAATTGTCCTATATAAATGATATAGGGCAATGCTTTTTTATATTCCTCAAAATTTTTGCGAGTATATTCAGTTGTTCGACAATAAGGGATTCTAGCATATCTATCAGAATAACCAATTATTGAACTATAAACTGACCTAGCTTTTGGTGAATTAGAAAGTGTGCCGTCTTTTCTTAATGGATAAAATCTATTTTTAGTAATTTTACCGACTGTTAAATGGTCTATTTTATCGCCTGTTTTTAATTCTGGTGGCAAAGGACCTGCTGCTTGACCACGATTATTGGAAACTGTAACTGCCTTTCGTAAAACTTGGTATGCTGATTCACAGATAGAATTAGGAATAACATTTTTTAAAAAAATTAAAACAGTATCGCCTTTTTCATTTTTGACGATAGTATCTTCTTCAATTATGGGTCTAGTTAAATGACTTTCGTTTAAAAAATTTCCGTGTAAATCTTTGATTTCTTGTTCGTTTAGAACCTCTTTAGCTATTATTGTATTCATTTTCTATCGCCTTATATACAGTATCTGTTAAATTATCTGTATTATAGCGATCTTGCAATGAATTAACCATTTCTTTAAATTTGGGTTCGCTTTCACTATTTAAAAATAATTGAATCATACGAACTTGCGATGGAATAAAATCTTCGGTAACCTCTGGTGTTTCATTTAATTCTTCTTGCGGTTGATTAACAAACAATGGGTCTTTTTCATTAAAAATTTTATTTAATTCCTCTTGCTCAAATCCTAAACTTTCCAAATCAACATTATCTTTTTGCAATTCAATTAATTCTAAATTTAATAATTCATTATCCCATTTAGATTCTTCAGCAACTCTATTGTCTGCGATTCGATATGCTTTGACTTGTTGGTCGGTTAATTTATCTGCTATAATACAAGGAAGTTTTTTTATTCCTAATTTTTTAGAAGCTAAAAATCTTGTATGTCCTACTATTATTATATTTTCTTTATCTAATACTATGGGTTGTTGGAAGCCAAACTCTTTTATTGAAGATGCCACCTTATCAATATCTTGATTTTTTCTTGGGTTTCTTGCGTAAGGGATTATTTTTTCTATTTCAATTAATTGCATTAATGTATCGTCTTTATATCATCTGGATTAATTATAGCAAAATTATCAGCATTTACTTCTTTAATCAAATATTTTCTAGCTTCTTCTTCACTTTCAAATCCAGCTATTTGAATAAATGCTGAATATATACCATCAAGTCCTTTAACAGTAAATATTGTTTTAAATAATTGTTTTTCGTTTTCCATATTATTACCTTAGCATATAATTTAGATGGCTCTAGTAAAAAAGAATAAAAACTAGAGCCATAATAAAGGAGTATTATTATATAGCAGATATTTTTAATTTTTTATAGAAATACCTAATTCTTCTGCTCTTTCCTTAGACATAATCTTCTTTTTAACAGCTTCTCTAACATCTGATTCATGTTTTAATGCTTCTGTTTTAAGAAAAGGAGTAATATTAGATTCATTAAACATTTTAATTCTAATTTTATTCTGAGAATCAGAATCATAAATATTAACATCTGGTTGTAAATTTAAACTTTCCTCCCATCTTTCACCATTAAGCCAACTAGACAAATGAGGAACAAATTGCTTATCGGTCGTTTTTTCTATTAATTTATTATAATTATTTACAATTAAATCATTATTAGGTTTTTTTATTTTACTATATTCCTTAAAAGCTCTTTTCTTACTTCCTCGTTTTAAGTTTATTTTTGACCAAATATCGTTTTCAAAATTAACCATATTATTATTATTAATATTAGGGGTAGGGGTATGGGGTAGGGGGGTTTCGTCTAGGTTTTTTTTAGGACGACCTCCCTTTGCTCCATTAAGTCTTGAAGCATCTATACGATTATTTATATAAAGCCATTCTCGTAATTGCCTTGTATTTTGCCATTTATTATCTTTAGGTTTTTCTGCAACAATTAAAATAAAAAATTCATCAATTATATTACCAGCTGCTTCTCGTTCCTTTTCTGTATGTGCTGAACAAATTCTATTAATCATTTCAGCATCATCTGGAATGCCCTTACATCTTTTATTCCAATTCCAGCACAATAAACGCACATAACAACCAATCTCTATTGGTGTTAAGTGTTGTGTTCCAGCAATAAAATCTTCAGTAAATAAATACCATGCTTTCAATTTTTCACTGGGTTTTGATGTTTCGTCTATAAACATTATTACCTCCTTTTAATTTTAAATAATAATGATAAGTCCATTCATCTATTGTCTTATCAATATCAATAAGAAATGTTGAATCATATTTAACTTTTTCAATAGCCATTTCTTGAGCCTGTCTCCACAGTCCAATAAATATATCTTGTGCTTTTGAATTTAAAGGCAAATAAATTGTTCTATTAATTGCTTCTAAATATATTGCTCTATTTCCTTTTTGGGACATATTTATCAATTATTGAATTTAATTCCTCCAAACATTTCTTAATACCCCCTTTTAAAATAAAATGGGGAGTTTGAAAATGCTTACTTTGAATTAACCATAATTTTTGACTATTTGACAAAACTCCCTTTTCGTTTTTTAATTCTACATAAATTAGTCTAGCTGGTGGGTATTCTATAATGAAATCTGGACAACCTTTTCTTAATCCCATTTTTGACAGTTTTATCTGATATTGAGGTCTTCTTTTGCCCTCGTTTGGACAATGAAAATGCCTAAATTTATAAATCTTGCTTAATTCGTGCAATAAATAATTACAGGCGAACTGAATATCTATTTCTTTAGTCATTGGGCAGAGAATAAGCGAAGTTTTGTTTTTTTTCAATCTCTGCCCAACTATGTAGCATTTATTTATTTAAAGGAGGTCGCTACAATATCGATAAAATCAATTCTATAATTATAGATAAGAAAACAGTTAGGCAACTATAAAATAGATAACAGCCACCATTAAGACAACTAGGTTCCACTATATAGAGGATAAACAAAACAAGGGGGTATAAATATATAAGCCTACCCTTAAAACACTCTATATGGCTCTTAAAACGACTTTTTTTATTAAGGTTTTTAGGGGTTTTTTTAAGCTATATTAAAAAAAGGCTCAAAACTAGGGTTTTTAAAAATGACGATTTTTAACTAATTTATCTAAAAAACCTTTTTAAACTGCCTTAATCAGTTTATAAAGAACCTATGAATAAATATAGGTTTTCTGATTTAGTGGAAATGAAAAAAAAGTTTGAGGGAATATCAGATTTTATCTGGTCAGTTACTCAATTGTTTTTTTCCTCTACCCTAGAAATTTTCTTCACCTACATTGCTTTAACGCAAAAATATTTAAGGTTGGGAAATCTATGTTTCTGGTCTTTTAATTGTCTATCTGAATTTTAGATACCGATTAAAAGTTATTCGAATAAAAAACTGGCTGTCAATCTAGGGGATTGGCTCACTCGGTTATGGGAATAATTGGTGCGAAAAAATTCCTCCTCCTTTGTTTTTAGCAATTAAGCTAAACTGACGAGACCTAGTTGGTCGAAACAAATAATAATAATAGGGAGTGAAAATGAAAAAAACAAATAATACTAATGGAACAGGTTTCCAAGCATTTATAGAAACAAGTTATGGAAATCTTGTTCATCATTTAGGAAATCCACATATTAAAGCAGAAGAAAGTATAGACAAAAAAACTGATGCTGAATGGGCTTTTGAATTTCCTGATGGAACAATAGCTACTATCTATAATTATAAAGATGGTAAAAATTATCTTGGAGAAAAAGGTAAAGCTGTTGAAGATATAATTCTTTGGCATATTGGCGGTTTTAATAAAAAAGCATATTTTAAAATTGCTGATGTTATTCATTCAAAAAGAATAGATTTAAACTAAAAAATATGGGGGATAGAAATATCCCCTCTGTTTAGCGATGTGTATCGCTACTGATGATTACAAAAGTATGAAACAGAATAATAATAATAATCCTTTAAGGAGGAAAAAATGAAAACTGTAAATGATAAAACTAATCTTGTTAAAACATTAAGAAAAAATCCTAAAACTTCTGTTTTGTTTGGGGATTACGAGGTTAAATATTTTAGAGAATCTACTACAACTTTAATTACAGAATATTTAATTTATTTGAATATTTCTGATTTGTCAGTTGATAGTATTGAAACTTTAAATCCAAATATATCATATGGAATATCATCCTAAAAATATGGGGGGTAGCAATACCCCCTACTGTCAGCGATAAAATAAATCGCTCTGAATGAGTCTTTGAAAATTAAGACGAAACAGTAATATTCCAAAGGAGGAATAATGAAAAATGGTAAGCCGAAAGGTAATATGAAAGTTGGTCGAATACTGGAAGTTGCAAAAAACGACTTTTTAGTAGTTTGTAAGAATAAGAAATTCAAACAGTTTAAAACTAAACACAAAGCTGAAAATTTTGTGCGTTGGTATTTACCAGCTATATTAAAAAACGATTTGCAAGAATTAAAAAGTAGAAAGTTTAAATTGCTATCGAATAAATTAAATCGAATAAATTAAACCATAAATCATAAGGAGGTATCATAATGATACTTGATAAAAAGTTAGCACAATTTATTAAACTTGGCGATGAACTTGGTTTTGAAGTTCGCCCAGCTATTAAGAAAAAAGCTGATATAGAGTTGAATAAATTAACTGCTAAAAAAACTACGCAACAAAAGGTTGAAAAACCTAAAGTTGTAGAGAGAAACTCCCAACCTACTGTGAAAACACAGGTCATTCCAATGGGTGTTTCAAGTGGACTTAAATATAATGGTGTTAATTTTGTTAAAGGTGATAACTATTTTGAAACTAATATAGGTAAAAAATTATTGGCTTCAAAGGTAAAAGAACCTGTTAATGATTTAACACATCAAGTCCTGTTGTTTTTATTAGGTCAAGAATTTGTTTCTTGCCGAGTAATAGCAACTTATATTTTTGAGAAATTCGATAATGATATTGATATAAAAGTTAGAGCTGAGATCTATAAAGCTAAAAATAATGACTTTATAGAAGAAAAAACTGTAACTCCTAAAAATATTGAATATCGAATTACTAAAAAAGGTGAAAACTATATTGAAAGGATAATAAAATGAATGAATTAAGACCTCATTTTAAAAAGAGATTAATTCTTTTTATTTTAAAAGCATTATTTGCTTCAGCAACTTTAATGTTATTGCTGATTTATTTAATGATTATTACTCCGTAGTCAAAAAGGGGGGATTTAATTATCCCCCTTTTCTATTTAATCTGTCGTAAGTTAATTTTACTTACCTGAGGAGTTCAGAGAAGAACGAAACAGAATAATAATAAAAAGGAGGAGTTATGTTAATACATACTCAAAAAAATAATCTGTCAATACCAAAAGAATTAGATTGGGAAACAGAACTAATTGATGTTAAAGAAGTTTGTTTTGGAAAAAAAGATATGATTTCTAGTATTCCTGAAGGAAAACATCATTTTGTTGTAAGAAAAGATACCCAAGAATATATTTCTATGGTTGGCAGTAATTACAAACCCACCGAATATAAAGATATTTGCGAAAAACAAGCACAAGGTTTAGAAAAATCTGGTTTGTTAAATAAAGGAAACTTTACTTGCAGAGATTATATGTTTGATGGGTATGGGAAATTTAAAAGATCAGTTACTTTTGAAGATATTACTATTGAGCCAAGAGTAGGGGATATTGTTAATTTTCAACAATCAGGAATATCTTCTCACGATGGTTCAATTCCAAATACTACAGATGCAACTCCAAATCGTTTAGCTTGTTTAAATGGTATGTTTACACCTGTATTTAAAGTAATTGAAAATTTTAGGCATACTAGAAGATTTGATATTGAAATACTTACAGATATTTATAAGAAATCTACTGAAAAGTTTTTTGAAATGGAGCCTTATTTTGCCGATATGGATAAAATGAGAGTTTCAAAATTTCAGATAGAATCTGCTTTAAAAGAAACTATTTGTAAGAGAAAAGCTACTGAAAAGAAACCTCGTGGATATAATGAGAAACTTTTGGAATTGCTTATGGCTCAATATTTAACTGAAGCTAGTAAATTGGGTGATACAATGTGGGCATTTTATAATGCTTTAACTCATTGGGCAACCCACCCAGAAAACTTTGAATATAAGGAAAATGCAAAATTGCACAATTTAGAGAGATCTAATACCGATAAAGTGCTGGTTTTTATGCAATCTCCTCAATTTAAAAGTTTTTATAACTAAGTCAAATAAGGTATAATGCTATGATGAAAAAACATAAGTATTTTCCTTATGGTTATGGCGATTCTACTATTATTGGTTATTGTCCTAGGACAAAAAAACCAATTAGACATTATCGCCATAAGTTTAAATCTGGAAAAGAATATTCTTGGATTTGGTTTTTAATAATATTGATGATACTTTATTTAGGTATATCAGGTTGTTCTTATAAACCAATGTATGACCCAACAAGCTCAACAGCTATAGCTTATTATGATGATTTACTTCATTGTCGTTTTGTGGCTCAAGAGCAAACAAGCGGCTTTGATTATGGTTATCACGAAGTCAAATATATTTCTCGGTGTATGGAGGGTCGTGGATACACAATTTTAGATGGGGAATAATAATAATAATAAATCTAGGAGGATTTATGGAAAATGGAAAAGTTGAAAAAATTTGGGATAATACAGAAAATGGAAATCCTAATTTTTCAATAGATTTAGCTGATGGCAAAAGACTTTATGCTAGAGAGCAAGTCAATGCGAATATTGGCGATATGATTTCTTATACTGCTATTAATACAAAAACTAGCAAAAATGGAAATCCCTATACTAATGTTTCTGATGTTAAAGTTATCAGTGAATCTGATAATGCGACACAGCCAAAAGCTGTTTCCTCAAATGGAAATGGTATTGAGAAATCCGACCAAGCTAGACGAGATATATTCGTTACTGGTGTTGTTGGTCGTTCTATGGGTAGTGGTCATTTTTCAGTAGATGATATTGAAAATCTGACTGCTAATGCTGTTATTGCATTTAACAAATTAAAATAAGATATGGGGGGATTTATTTCCCCCCTTTCATTTTCTATGAGGATTAATCGATTGTTTATAGGAGTAATGGGCGCTCCTTCTCTTTCAACTTTTAATCCTCATAAAAGATGAAAAAATATAAAAAAATATTTCTAAAATATTGGGGATATGGCGAACAGGATATTATAAGTTGCTGGGGGTGTTTTTTGAAACCAGCAGTAGATATTCACCATTTGGTGGGTCGAGGTATGGGAGGCGATCCGCAAGGAAAAAAAGATAAGATAGATAATCTTGTCCCATTATGTCGTGAATGTCATATAAAAACTGATATTGATAAGGTATTTAATAATCATTTAAAACAATATATAAGGAAGCTGATTGGAGGTGTATGATAGAATATTCTCAAATTCAATTTGACCCAAATAAACTTTCTTATGAGCAAGAAAAAATAGGATTAGAATTTGCCGATTTAGATACAGCAGTTGAATTATTAAAAAAAACTGAAAAAATTTTAATATCCGAATTAACAAGAAAATATATGGGAACTAATTATAAAAATTCTTCTGAATTAAATGCTTATATTTATTCAGATGACAGGTTTAAGGAATTTACTAAAGAATATGGTGAATCCCTTAAAAAAAGGAATCGTGCCAAAGTGCGGTATGAAACCTTTAAAACTTTTCGTGAAGATTTAAGAACAAAAGTCGTAAACGAAAGGGAATTAGCAAAGCACTTATAATAATAAAGGAGGGCAATTATGAGCCAAAATAAAATTATACTAAACTATTTGAAAAAAGGAAAAAAACTTAATCCTCTTCAAGCACTAAAGAAATTTGGTTGCTTTAGATTGGGTGCAAGAGTTTATGACTTAAAAAAAGATGGTTATAATATTTCTTGTAAAATGGTTGCGAAGAATGGCAAACATTTTGCTGAATATAGTTTAGAAAGTGAGGCATAAATGAGTATGGCTTTTAAATCTTGGGTAATGGATTCTCAAGAACAAGATGCAGAAAAATATCAAGCTGCTTTAGAAAAATTAGATTCTTTGAAAAAAGAATCAGATTCTTTGAAAAAAGAAATAAAAGATTTAGAAAAGCAGGTTGATGATTATGAAAGACAAAATGCTTGAATCATTTCAATCTTGGAATGATAGGAATAAAAGGCAGAAGATTAAAGAAATTCTGCCTTTATCCTATTCCCAATTAACTGATTTTGCATTTAATCGTTCTGGTTGGGCATTGCGTAGGATATTTGGTTTTAAATTTCCTACTAGTGCTGCTGCCGAAAGAGGAAGTGCGATTGAATCTGGTTTAAGTATTCTGCTTAATGGTAAAAGTATGGCACAAGCTCAAAAAGGTATGCTCTATCAATTTGATGAAAATGTTAAAAATTTAATTGATCCCAACATTCAATCAGAACGAGCATTACTAAAAAATATGCTTATTTATTCTTGGGTAGAAATTGATAAAAAAAATTGGAAATTATTGGATTATCAGAAAAAAGTTGAAACTGAAATATCTGGTATTCCTGTAATTGGTTACACAGATTTTCATTTTGAAGATACTGAAACCAAGCAAGATTTTTATATTGATTTAAAAACTTCAAAGAGAATGCCATCGGAAGTCAGTTTATCGTATGCTATGCAACAGGCAATTTATGCAAAAGCAACTAATGCCGAGCAAAGATTGATTTATGTTATTGGATATAAAAATAAAGAACCTGTTATTGTAGATGATTTAAAGGTTAATGATTATTCACAATACATAAAAATTGCAGAACATATAGTAAATGTAATGGGGGATTTTCTTTATCGAAATAAAACTCCAGAAAATATAAAAAATGCTATTGTTCCAGACCCAGAACATTGGTGGTGGAACTACCCAAAAGGCGATATAGTCAAAATAGAGGCTAGGAAGCAAATTTGGGGGTATTAAATTTAGGGGGGTGGTTAGGTATAGCTACCCCCTTAAAAGTTAAAAAAAGGGGTATTAGGAGGTCTTTTTTCGCATACTTAACACACAACCTATAGGAATTATGTTCCTATCCCCATATCCGACATCATTTTCTTGATATGAGGAAAATATATACAAAAATTTTTCTGTTTTTTTATAAATATAGGCGATACTAATTATTTCAGCACAAGTCATCTTATCAAATTCTTCTGCTGTTCCTAATGTCGAATCGCCTACAATATCTAACCAACGAATCTCATAGAGTTCGTAAGTGTTATTATTAATAACTATTCTATTTCTTTTTTGATTTTTTCTTTTTGCCATAGGTGTAAGATTTGCCTTTACCTGTTCCTTTAGGATATTTTGCTTTTATCATTTTTCCACCTACTTTGAATTTTGGCATTTAGTGTAATACCCAATGATGAATACCAATAGTGATTGCTACAATAATTATTGCTTGCACCCACCATTTTAACTCAACAAATGAATCCCACCATTTTTCTATTCTATCTTTCATTTTGTTATTCCTTTCGTTTTTTCAAAAGTTCTGAGAGCGCCCATACCCAAAAGTGAAGCCACCAAAGGCATTAACGTTCCCATATCTAACTCAGGTATGTTTATTACTTCATAATGAAATAAACCACAAATAAATAAAATAAATTTTGATAAAACAAATTCCCAAAAAATTGCTATGGCGCAACTCATTCCGATTAATGGCCTCCAAGACCTCTGCATAAATCCAGAAAGCCCTCCAGCAGTTGATTGTGCATCTGCCAAATTAATATCCATTTGTTTAGATTTTAATTTAGCTTGTATTTCTGCAAATCTATTTTTTAATTGTAGTTTTTCTTCTTCACTTGTATGTAAATCATCTATCACACCAGCTACTGCTTTAACTGTATCGCCACCAAATAATTTTCCTAATACCATTATTTCACCTCTGGTTTTGTAAAGATTTTCCAAAATGCTTCTGATAACCCATAAGGATCAGCATGCGGAAAACCTAAATGGTTTAATTTTTTTCTTGTTATAATCCTACTACCTTCTTCATTTTTTTTGTTTTCCTTATTTACTTTTTCCATTTTGTCTTTTAGTTCCATTGTCTTACCTATTTCTCTTAATTTTTTTAATTCCTCTAATTCTTCAGGAGTTGTTATTCGCTTAATTTTTTCATTTTTTCTGCCAAGCGATATGCCCTTTGTGGGGTTTGTCGGCACCATAACGAGTCCTCCATTTCGAATCCAGCTGAAACATAATCCTTATTACGCAATGCTTCAATCATTTTTTTAAATTTCATTACTCTTGGTCTTCCTAATTGAAAGCACATGTGAATGACTATTTCGATAGCTTCATCTTTTAATTTCATATCAGAAACTATTAATAGTGCGTCAGCATGTGCGATATTAAAATCATATTCAAATAGCTTGTCTAGTTCTTTATTAGAATAAGTTTTTTTAGCATCAAAAATTTCATTAGATTTAATAAGGTGTCCATACCCAATCGTAGCAAAGCCAAGATGGTCTTTGTAAACTTTATTTCGATAACCTTCTTCTTTTTTTATTTCTTCTTTTAATTTTTCAATATTCATAATAAATACATCCAATCTTCTCTTGGTCCAATATAATATGCTTTACATTTTTTATTTGCCCAATTGTAACACCAATACCATTGTGCATAATATTTAACTTTCTTCATCTATTAACTTTTGTAAATATATAGCCATATCGAAACACTCCTCTTGAGTATCTATTAACCATTCTTTTCTAGTTTTTTTTGCTTCTTCCATAGTATTACCATATTTCTTTATACCATTATTTGCTCTAATTGCTAGTTTGTTCATTACTCGTGTTACTAATTTGTCTTTCGTTTCCATATTTTTCCCTTAATTCTATCATACTAATTTGATTATGACCGATAATATGTCCATCAGCTATTGTTAATTGAGTAACACCATAACTCCATCCTGTTACATTATTCAACGCATAATCCTCAATTTCACCATATTCTAGGCATGTTCCTACATTCACAATTTTAACATAATTTCCCCTTCCTATTTTAGTTGCCCTCCAAGACCTTTCTTTATGACTATGACCAAAAACTATGTCATGGATTGCCATATTTGCTATTTGACTTGCTTCTGCTAATCTTCCTCCATATTCTCTACCTAATTCGTTTAGAGGAGCATGCACAAATCCTACTCCTTTAATAAAATGAAAATCACCATATTTTGAAATTCCCCAACTTCTATTTCGCCAAATATTTTCATATTGTTGTGAAAAAGCACCTACAACTTCAGGATGTTCGTTTTCATATCTATAGATTCTTAATTCGTGATTACCCATACAATAATGCTTTGGACATTTATATTCGCCCATTCCCTCATATAGTGAATTTAATGCCTCTCTTGCACTAACAATATCTTGCATTATATTTGGTTTAGCTTGACCTTTTTTTGTCCAATTTTTAACTGCTGAAAAATTTGCTAAAGAATCAAAGTTAGACCAGTCGCCTATTTGAACAATATAATCTGGTTGATAATCTTTGATTTGCCTACCTATCCAATAAAATCTATCTTTACTTTTATCTGGTGAATCATGTGCATCAGGAATAACAAAAACTTTTACTGATTCCGAAAAGTCAGTTTTGTGTGCAGTAATACGAATAACTGGTTTTTTATATTCTTCGATAACATATTGAGGTTTAATTTCTTTATATCTATGCCATTCAATTGCCCAATGTGAACTACCTATAGCTAGTTTTTCTATTTGATTAATTTTTCTTTGGAGTGTTGTTCTTGGAATATTTAAAACTTCAGAAACAATTTGTTTTGCTCCTTTAGGGTGGTATTGCCCACCTTTGCCCAATGGAGGATAACCTTTGTCTAATGCTTCATGTAGTTTTTCTTGAATAAGTTTTAAGTCGTCCCATTCCTTGTCTTGCATGTAATGGTTATAGACTAATTTACGAATTTAAGCAAAAAATGTAAAAATTGTGCTGACACCATAAGAAACACAGCTAAAAATATTTTACTATGCCATGATAGTTTTTCTTCAATATGGAATAGATGATTTTTTTCAATATTATCTATTTTATCGTAAATATGAATAATATGTTCTTTAGTTGTTTTAGGTGTCAACTTTGTCATTTTCTTTTTCCTTTTGTTCGCAATACATAACCATCATCATATTTCTATTTAATAATGGTTTATTAAAGATTTTTTGTATTTGAATAGTTGTATTTTTGCAATCTTTTTTTGTTTCAAAATATAAAGGCAAAACTCCATTATAAACACACAATGGTTGAGGAGTAATTCCAAAAAAACATATTACTGATAATATTTGCCAAGTCATTTCCCTTGCCTATTGTATTTTTTCCATTGGCGCAACTTATGTTTATTTTTTGGTTTAGACCTTGACGAATGCCCTATTGAAGTTCTTTTTTTAACACCATCAAATCCTCCATGTTCATAGACTAATCTTGGCTTGGTTTTTGCCATTAATCACCATAATTGTAATCACTTGGAACATTATTTCCTGAACGAAGTAAATTAAATATCTGGTCGTGTTGTTCCATTATCTCTTTGTCTTTGTTCTTTGATTTTTTGAGCTCCTTTTTAATAGCTTTTACATCTTGCATTAAATTTGCTAAATCTAATTTCATCTTAACTTGATTTTCTACAACTGAAGCTTCATTTTCTTTTTCAAACTTATCATAAAGAATATTTATTTTTGAATCCATTTTTGACACATACCAAATTAATCCTACTGCTTGGAGTAATACAGCAAATGCTAAAGCATAATTAAATTTCATCTTTTTTCCCTCCATATAAATTCTTGTTTTAAAGTTATACCCATAGAATTTTTTTCTTGGTCTTTATCATCATCAGCTTTATCAATACTTGTAGCGCTAGTCGTTGTGCTAATTGTCGTTTTATGTGGCTTCATAGACATTCCATCATATATTGAACAACCATATAGAGAATATAAAATTGCTAAACTAAACATTATTTTAATTTTTTCCATTTTTCTTTCGCCCTTTTTGTCCAATCACTTAATGCTTCTTTGGTAATTTCTTTATTAACTAGAACAGCATTTTCAGGCATTTCATTATGTAATGTAATAACCTGACCATCTTTAAATTCCACTAATGCTTGTCCACAAAAAGCATCTTTAGGAAAGTCTCTATCCTTTTTTAAAGTTCTTACCTCTTTCATACAAGAAGATAATGATTCCATAGGAACATATTGTGTTAATCTATCTGCAGTATCATTCATATTCCCAAAAATAAACATTACAAAAATACTAATTACCTCCATTTTTATTCTCCCTAACTTTATTTTTTAAATCTTCTATATCTCTAATCATCTTCTCAATATCTTGTTGAGCTCTTTTTATGTTTACGGTATTTGACATCATACTTTCCATATCTTTTTGCATAGCTTCCAATTGTGTTGCCATAAATTCTATGAGCATATCCTGTTGTTGGTCTGCTGGCAATGCCCCCATTTCTCCACGAGGCCATTTAATTCTAAACTCTGTATTTTTTTCTAAATCAGCTTCTGATAAAGTTGCTCTTGTTTCAATATTATTTAATCTTTCAATAATACCAAAATATGCCCAGACAGCTACTGCAGTTCCAGCAATTAACCCTAAAAGATTTTTTATAGGTAAACCAATTTCTGTTTTATCGGATATAGAAGGCATTTATGCTCCACATGATTCGCATTGTTCATCACAAACACATTCATCACAACCACATTCAGGACATTTAGGTTTTATAAAGCTGTGCATGGAGTTCCTCCTGATGTTACAAATGGTTGTTCAGCAAAAGCGATATAAATATATGTTTCATCATCACCATTAGCAAAAGCGCCAGAACCATCTAGTCTAAAACCATTACTGCAAAACCAAAAGTCAATTTGATTTGATTCTGCTCCAGTTCCATTAGCTTCTAATTGATATGCCATATCATTTGTTTTAGTTCCTGTGGCTCTGGGCGAACTTTTAATATTTACAATTCCCCAATCTTCTATACTGGCTCTTTTAAACATTACAAATGCTGGTTTAAATCCTGTATTAATAAATGGAGCATTAGTTCCATTGTTATTACCTTTATAAACTCCCACTTTGGAAAATCCTTGTATAGACCTAAAAAGCCAAGCCAGATAAGTTCTACCATCACCATTAACTTCATTATTTGTTCCCAAACTAAATACAGTAGAAGTTGGTGCTGTGTCATTCCACCTACCAGAATCATCAGTAGGTGCGCCATTATCGTTAAAATGAAAATAATCTGTTTCTGGGTCAGAAGCAGCTTTTTTATGATAAACAGGGTGGTCATTTCCTCCTCTATCATGAACAAAAATAGCTTCTGGCACTGCTCCTAATCCATGAGCCATAGTTCCTGCTCCGCCTGTTCCTGTATAATCTACAATAGAAACTCCAGATGTAGTGTTTACTTGATAACCTCCTCCTGGATTATTTCCACTTTCAGAATTAGTTGTTCTTGTTCCTTCATTAATTTTCCATTGAAAGGCTACATATGTAGAGCCATCCCCTTTGTTAGACCTACTTGAAGCTCCTTGCATAGTAAATCCATCAGTATTAAAAGATTTCAAATGGTCATTATCATTATGTGTTTCTGCATCAGCATTTATTTCTAAATATAAAGAATCACCATCACCATTAAATCCTCTTGATGAATCAAAAAGCATATGGTCTTGAGTGCTACTTCTACATTTAACCCATAATAAATCTGGTTTTAAGTTTGAATTTCCATCATTAGTAATAGTATTATCAGAACCACTACCTGTATATAAAGCTATTTGAAAATATTCTGATGGGTCATCTATTGTTGTATAAGCCATTATCCGAACTCCGCTAAGTTTTTTGTGCAAAGAGCATAATATCCAGCAGGAACATCATACTCAAAATTTCCATATCCATTATCATCTGCTTGTGAACTAGAAATGCTAAAAGATGGATTGCCAAAATTCCATTCCACAATACTATGTCCATTACCCTCATTATCTGCACAACCAAAAGTATAACCTCCGTCATCTACACTTGCTGGGGCTGTTACAGTATAAAAAGCCCCTGTTCCTGTAGCACCACTTGTTGGGTCGCCACTTCCTTGCCAACTTCCATTAACAGCAAAATATAATTTTAAATTATCTAAATCTAATGCAATAGAAATAATATCACCCTCAGCGAATGTTGATCCTGCTCCACCACTTGATGAACCAGCATGATATTTGCCACCCCATTGTGCATAAGCATATCCGTAAGTATGAGCACCTATATTGTTTCCTTTACTTACATGGTCTTGAGCATCACCAGAAATTCCAATAAACATATTTCCATCACCAGAACCATTATCTGTCCATTTCATTTCACAATACCATTTTCCACTCGTAACTAAAAAACTTGAATGTGGCATGGAATAATTTGTATTAGTGCCTTCAACTTTACAATTTCCCTCTGAAAGAGTTGATGGATTAGACGCATCTTGTTGCAATCGATTTATTACAGAAAAATTATTTGTTGGAGTATCTGTAACTTGATTAGTCGCGTCTAAACCAGCTTCGGTCATATCACCTACAGAGTCACCAGATTCATCATCACCTAAATTACCACTATCAGCAAAGTCTAAATATACTCCATTATCATAAGTTAATCCTGATACCTCTTTTGGTCGCCATATTCCATCACCGCTTGTTTCTCCATAACTACTAGAATCATAAGTTTGGTTTACGTGAATATGTGTTTCAGAAAAATATCCTGAAAAACCATCTGTTGTGGTTACATTATTTGTTGAAGAATCAAGTTTGCAACCTAAAGTAAAATAAGCATTACCAGAACCAAATCCTACATTTGCATTTAAAGTTACATTGGTTTCTGTAGCAAAAGAAGTTTCTTCTGATCCATTAATATAAATTTTATATCTATCCCCCGCTGTTCCATCAGTTGTGTCTATTCTAACTACAATATGATACCAAGCATGGGGGTCTCGAAATGTTCTGTTTGTGATATAGTTTCCAACATCACTATTAGATACTCTAGTTAAAACTTGTAATTTATCATCTGAATCAAAACGAATATAAGAATAATCAGATGAGCCATTACCTGTCATATATAACCATTGATTGGCTCCTAGATTTCCTCTTTTAAGCCAAGTAGAAAAAGTCATTTTTTTTGTGCCAGACTGACCTGTTGTTTGTTTATACATAGTAGAAGCTTCATATCGAACACCATAGCTTACATCATAAGCCTCGTCTGCCAAAGTATTTGCTGGAAGAATTAAAGGCATGACTTATGCCTTTATTGGAAATTCGCCTAATGGTCTAGTTTGACTACCATCTTCTTGTTCTGTGTATTCGTATAATTCCATTAATTTAACAACTGAAGTAGCCCCATCTATTTGTGATTGCATAGAATTACATTTAGCCCTAACACTTTCTCTAAATGTTTTCCAATCAGAATCTAATTCTTCACCTAATTCTTTTGCTTTTATAACTCGCCAATCACTTTTTTCTAAAATGGTATAGCATTCACTAGAAATTGCTTCTTTTTTAATAGTTTTAAGACCTTTGTCATATAATTGATTACCATTTATATCATTAATTGGATTGTCATCTTTATCAACTGCTGGTGTATCTTCTAATGATTTAGTTTTAGCTGTTCCAAAACTTGCAGTAACTTGGTTATCAGCAAATTTAAAAGATTGTTTTGTGTTATTATAAAAATCTGTATTTTTCTTTTTAGAATTGTCAAAAATAATTGAATAAATTCCAATAGAATTAAGTTCATCTTCGGTCCACAATTCAAATATTTTTCTTGAATGTCTATAATTATTTATAACAACACCTTTAGGTTTATTAAATGTTTCTATAACTTTATTATTTTCTACTATTGCCCACATATTTTAACTCTCAGATAAATTTAATGTTCTTCCAACTTCTTGCCATATTGCTCCATTGTATCTAAAGACATGAATATCTGTTTTCCCATCAGTAGCAGTCTCAGTTGGTTCAGTAGAAGCAGCGAACTCAAATACAGTATTCCACCCAATAGTATGTGAGCCATTAAAATTAATTTCTAAACAAATAAAAGCACCCTCAACACCATTTGTCGGTGCAGAGAAAGTCGTATTTTCAGTTGTTATATGATAAGCATTTGGTTTAGCTTGAACATCCCAAGCAACAGCATTTGATGTTGATGTAATTGCCTGTTGAGGAATATAAGCTAAATCATTAAATTTAATTTTTCCTGTTCCATTAGTAGTAATATCTATATCGCCATTTGCTCCATCAGTTATCGTTATATTTCCAGAATTTGTCCCTTTATTTGTATCTAAAATTAAATCGTATGCTCCACTTGATGTTAAAGTGGCTGAAGCACCACCAGAACCAATAACAGTTTCCCCAGAACCTTTTGGCTTAATATGTAAGTCAACATTTGTTTCACCACTTGCGCCTAATATCGGACCATCACCTGTTGCACCATTAGTTACTTCTAATTCATTAACTGCTGAAGATGTTGTTTGAAATATAATTTGTTCATTTCCATTTTCATCTTTTATAAAATGAGCATCATCAATTATTATATTGTGTGAATTAGTATCTAAATCGCCACCAAGTTGAGGGGAAGTATCATTAACAATATCAAAGGTAACTGAGCTATCAGTCCAATCAACCGTATTTGCTGTTGAATTAATTGTGCCTAAAGCAATATGGTCAGAGCCATCATATAATTTTAAAATCCAACCTGTAGCACCAGCAGATGTATCAATCCAAAGACTACCTTGAGCCAAACTTGCTGGAGCAGAACTCCCAATATGTGTCGTATTTAAAGCACCAAGAATATTATTTAGTTCTGTTCTAAAAGCACTAAAACCTTGGTTTGCTATACTAACATCTGAAACTTGGCTCATATTTTATTTCCTTATAATTTTATTTATCATTTTAACTTGCACTTTTCAACCCATAACCTTGTGCAACATAATCGAATGTTCGATTAATACCACTACCAGATGAATTTGTAAATGCAATAGAAAACCCTGTAGCACTTTTTGATGAAATTGTATAGGTATCTCCTGTCGCCATATTTTGTGCTGAGATACCAACTGCTGGACTTGCATAAAAAGCATTAGTGTAAGTTATAGCTTTTGTTCCTGTGGTTGAAGCAATATCTTCATCAGATTCCATTCTTTTTTCCATATCAACTGAAATACCTATACCACTTACAAATCCTCTAACTTTATTATTTTTATTTGCCATTCTTAATCTAAATTTAAAATATCTTCCTTTATAAGTTGTTGAAGCATTTAAAGCATAAAAAGTTGTAGCATCCCCTAAACTAGAATTAGATGTAGCAACTTGTAAACTTTGTATAGCATTAGTTGGGTCGTTACCATCAAAAGGTGCTGGTGCATCATCAAAATTTGTAAACCCTCGTCCTGAATCAAATAAATCGTATGGGTCTTCAATTTGGTCAATGGTTAAATTTTTTGTAAATGATACATCATAAATACCACTTAATGATAAAGCAGAATTTAAAGTATAAAAACCCTCATTGTCAATATTTGCTGTATAATAATTAGGATTAGATGTTACATCAGTTCCACCTAAATCAAAATCTCCACTAGGACTATCAAAGTTTCCTGTAGTATCATCAAAATCAGTTATAGTATCAAGAACAATAGAATTAGTTCCAGAAGAATCGGTTAAAGCAACATCACTATCATAAGTTCCTAAAGTTAAATCTTCTGTTAAAGTTTGGATATTTTTATATGCTTGTAAACTAGAAATATTAGAATAAATTATTGTTTCGTTATTTGATTCATTTCCTAATTTATCAACAGCTTTAATTAAAAATGCTCCTGTTTTAGCATTAGTAGTTTTTGTTGTTCCACTTGTTCTAGGAACTTGAAGCCAATTATTGCTTTTATTCCATTGTGCTGAACTTGTTACATTTTGATAACGAATTTCATAATACGATACATCTAAATCACTAACAGCATCCCAATTTAATTGCATTTGATTTGAACCTTGCATATTAACTGAAAAATTTTCTACATCATTTGGTGGCTCAGTTGCACCAACAATTAATCTATTAGCAGAGGTATAAGAAGAACTAACTCCTAAAGCATTAATAGCTTTAACTCTTACATTATAGGTTTTATCATCTATAACATTAAGCATTTCATAATTAAGTTGTGAACCTTTTGCTATAATTTTATAATCTGTTTCTGTGCTTAATTTTGCTTCTACTTGATAATATTGCACAAACTTATCTGTTGAAGCACCAACAACTATATTTAATCTAGTTATTGCAGTTCCTTCATTATATAAAATTAATTCATCACTAAGAGTTACACTTGCTGGGGCAACAATACTAAAAGGATTTGGTAAAGTTGTATCTGGTATTGTCGCTACTGCTGTCTGTGTTCCAAAAGTATAATATGAATCTTGATGTTCTGTTAATTGTAAAGTAACTGAACTATCTGGATTTAAAGTTACTGATAAAACACGAAATGCTTTTGCACTAAAACTTGGTGTCGCATGAGTAACATTAACTATATCCCCAACTGCTAATTCCATAGCATTAGAATCTGCTGTTAAACTAACATCTAAACTTGACCTAGATCTTCTTAAAATTATTTCAGCCATTTCTTGTGCTTGATATGGACTTGTTATACTTGGAAAATCAAATCTACCCTCTAGTAAAATTCCACCATCAGCAGTTTTCATTGTTGAATGTTGGTCAGCACTTGCTTGAGCAGAATCATCAACAGGTGGAAATTGTGCTTCATCTACTTGATAATTTTTATTAGGATTAATAAAAGTAACAATAACCCTATTATATCTATCATTTTTATTTTTAGAAGATACACCTATCCCACCAATAATATTATCTTCTGTTAAAGTTATGGAAGCAGAGCCAGATGTTTCTACTAAAACTTTATATTCCCCAGCAGTATAATTAAGATAACCTCTACAACCTGTTAAAAAATCTTTTACATTGTCAATACATTTTTTTGATGTATCAACAACAGCATGACTATCTATTAAATCAATTTGACTTGCACCAGAATAAGGAGTTATATTTGCATCGCAAACGTCACCAGCAGTTTGCCAATCAGCAAAATTAGAATCAAAATATCCATTAGCAATACCCATACCATAACGAGTATTTCGTAAATAATCTAATAATTGATAAACAGGATTATCGGAATATTCCCATGTTGAACTTGTATCTGCTCTATGAGAACCAGAGCCACCTGTTAATGTTCCATCTAAATTTGGATTATAAATTTTTTTTCCTTTTACTACCGCGTGAACACTTGGAATTGAACCAAAAGCATCTTGATTCCATTTAAACTTTAAAGCAAGATAAGCTACACCTCTTAATCTGTGATTACTTGTCCAAGATGTTAAACCACCAACCAATGTGTCATAAGTTTGACTATCAGAGCCATAATGTGGTTTTACAGAAATTAAACTTGCACTATCTTTGTAATAATTTGAATCACTACTATTTACTGTTCTTTCTGTATTGTCAGCTAAATCACCTGACCAAGTAACTAAATTATCATTAATATAAATTTGTGTAATATCATCTATTTCGCCCTCACATAAAGTAAATATCATATATAAATATTCATTATCTGTTCCAGATGTTTCTAAAAAAGAAATTATACCCCCTACTTTTCTTGTTCCATAGACAATAGGTATTTGACCATTCGCAGATGTTTTATTTATTAAAATTCCTTTTGCAATATTTTCAGCAGTTGTATCAAAATTATATTCTGGCTCATCTGGTTTTCTTAACCAAGTAAGAGCCATTGAAACTATAGATAGAGTTGAAAGAATAGGACTTAACCAAGGAATTATAGTTCCTAAAACCTTTCCAACAACAGTTCCTCCAAATGCACTTTGTGCTTTATCTTTAAACCAACTACCAAAGGCCATTATTCTCTACCCCATCTAATATCTTGAACTGTTAATGCACTAAATTCAAAACCTTTATCACTTGCAAAATGTCTTTGTTGTGAAACATCTGAACTCCTACGACCAGATACTTTTTCAAAATTACCCCAATGTGAAGTTATTTCTAATCCTATTCCAGCAGTATTTGTATCATCTTCTATTGAATATTGATTTATAAAACCATCATATAATAAAAAAGGGTCACCAATTAAAGCATTAGAACTATCTAAGAAACCTCTATAAATTTGAACAGTATCATTAATAATATTTTCATTTAATGCTATTGAAATATATGATTGGTCAACACCTGATAGAGATAAATTTAAAGAATTTTTTATTGGCTCAGAACTTTCTTGGACATTACTAATTCCTAAAATATGACCAGAAGATGTATAAGTTCTTGAACTACCAGATATACTAGATGTTAAATCATAACCACAATCAGTTAGATATAAAGGTGTAGCAAAATTAAGATGTATTAAATGAACAGGTTGTATATTTCCTGTTGCTAATTCTGTTTTAACATCAGATGATAATCCTCTTGCCATTATATTGCCTCAATAACATCAAACTCATAACTAAATAAAAGATTACCAGAACTATCTATTGCTCCTGTATTAAATTCTTGGACATCAGAAGTCATATGAACAGTAAAAGGAACTGAATCATAGGTAACTGAACTATCGTTAGCTAATGCAGTTGTAAGTGGTGGCTCTATTGTAACTGTGCAAGCATTACTTGAACTTGTTGCATCAGCAACAACCATATAAACTTTTGAATGAGCAAATTTTAAAAAATCACCAGCTTTTAATCTTCCAGCACCATCACCAGCAAAGCCATCAATAGCAATAGTTGTATCAGCAACAGAATGTGCTCCATTAACTAACAATGTTCCTGTTTCATTTCCTATAGCATTTAAATAACTTGGAAAGGTAACTGTAAAATTTTCTTTTTGTGAACGTTGTTTAATCATAAAAGCCATAGTAGGTGCAAAGTCTGCTCTCGTCATTGGCGGATATTTAATTGTAAAAGACCATCGTTGACCTTGAACTTGTCGTCTAAATGTTTTGCCACTATCGGTTTCACTTACTAAAGTTTTTTGATTGCTCTTAATATTGATAGCTGTAAAATCTGTATTAGGTAATGCACCACTCATACTATTGCCTCTCTACCTGTTTCATTAACAGCACTATTAATCATATTTACTATTGTTCCTCTACTGTTATTTAATAATTGATTAAAACCACTTGCGTCAACAGTTGTAATATTGAAATTTACATTTACAGGTTGACCTAATTCGTGATTAGGAACAATTTTACCACTTTGATTTGGAATAAACATTTCTTTTCCAGCTTCACCAACCATATAAGGTTGCCCAGCTTTAACCATACCACCTTGTTGTCTCCCAGAATAACTTTGTGATTTAATCATAGCAACCATTGCCATACCTTGTGCTACTGAAGCAGCTGCTGCCATTGCTCCAAGAGGCCAACCACCGAATCTAACAAAAGCTGCTGTTGCTGCGGTATAAGTATCAATTATTGCTCTTGCTATTTGCATTGCCTTATATGCCTCAAATGCTTTTTTATTCATACCAGATAACATTTTCATTGTATTCATAGAGCTTGTTTGCATATGGTCATTAAGAGCCATACGCATTTCCTGTTCTGTTTTAAATATTGATATTGCGTCTTTACTTGAAGCTCTTTTTTGGGCTAATAAATCTATTTCTGATTGTGTTTCTTTTCTTAAATTTTTTTCTTGATTTTTTTGATATTCATTAGACATAGTCCATTTTTGTTGTAGTAAATCTCTAGTATCTCTTAATTTTTTTTGCGTTTCGTCTAAAACTGCGTTTAAATCTTGGTATGCTTTAGACATTGTGTGTTTTTGTGAAAAAAGTTCAAATGTATCTTTTTGTATTTTTACTTCTTCATTTAATGCAATTACAGCATTAATGGATTCTTGAGTAACTTTTAAAAATTCTTCGCCTCCGTGTTTAACAGCTCTATTTAAAAGTTTTTGTTGTTCAAAATTATTTTTTATTTTTTCTTCAATTTCATCAAGTGCTTTTCCTAATTCGGTATAAGCCAGAGCAGAAGCAGCTACAGAAGAAGCGACAAGTGCTAATCCTACACCTGATAAAGAAACTATTGCTCTCATTGAAGCAATAATAGGTATCAATGCTCTACCCCACCTAATAAGCATAAATCCAATTTTTAACGCAACCAATCCTTTTAAGGCAAATAATAGTTTATCTGAATGTCTAGCCATTAATGCAAAAAGTTCCCCTGTTTTTGCAACTGCGACAGCTAAAGCTGTTCCGATGGTTACAGCAATTTTATCTAAAGTTTCAGAATTTTTTTCCATAGATTTGTTTAAATCACCGAATTGGGTTTTTAATTCTGCAAAAAATCCAGCGTCTAATAATGTTCTTTTAAAATTAAAAACTTTATCGCCTATCATTGAGAGAGTTCCCTCTAATGTTTGTGCTAATTCATCAGTAGCACCAGCAAACTCTCCACCAGCACCAAATACCCTTTCAAATGCCTCTCTTGTTTCCTCTATTGATACTTTTGCTCCAGCTTTGAAACCAAGCATTGCCTTAACACCTCTATCTCTAAATAAATCCGCAGCACCAATTCCAGCAGAAAGTGAACGTTGTATTTGTTCGGCAGTTGTTTTAAAATCAAGACCAGTAACAGCAGCAATATTACCTGTTAATTCCATATTTTTTGCTAATTCTTCTGCATCTTTACTAACAACAGCTAAAACTCCAGAACCAGCTTGAATTTGTTCCAAAGAAAAAGGAACTTTAGAAGCAAATTTAGCCATTTCATCAAATGCTTTTGCTCCTTCTTCTGCTGTTCCAAATAAAAATTTTAATCGAACTTGAAGATTTTCTATTTCTTTTCCTGTATTGACTAATGAACGAATTGCTAAACCAGCACCCAAACCAACAAAAGCATTACGAAGATTAAATACAGATCTCTTTACACCATCAAGATTACCACGAATTTTATTAAGTGCATTTTTAGACTTATCTCTAGCAATGATGTCAATATTTACTTTTTTTGTAGCCATTATCTTCTTTTACTTTGGTTAATGCGTTGTTGTCTTTCCTGTTCTTCTTTTTGCAAATCAAAATATGCAATCCACATATTAAACTCATATACAGGCATTTGCAAGATTTCACTAGCTGTTTTGTGTAATCGTTCAGCTAAAGCGAAAATAGAATAGACTTCAGGATTATTTTTTATTTTTTTTTAAGTGAGGGAATTGATTCTTCATTAGCCATAATAGCAGAAGCAACTTTTGCAATTACATCTGTATCGGCTTTTAATTTGAAAGGCATTTTATGTTCTAATGTAAACATTTTATCACCATCTTTGGTTAAAGATTTTGCAATAATAACATCAATCAAAACATTAAGGTCGCTATCGTTTGCACCTTTAAAGATTCTTGCTTTTTCTAACATATTGAATGGCTTACTATATATAGCTTTATCGCCTATTAATCCCCATTCAGGAACTTCTATAATTTTTGTTTCAAGAGATTCAAAATGTCCTTTGACTCCCTCAAAAAAGTCTATTTTTTCAGCCATTCAATTATACTGTTGTTCTAGTTAAGACTCCTGTGCCTTGTGCTGTAAAAGATGATTTAATAGTATCATCTAATGTTACAGAATGTGATTCGCCTGTAACTAAAGCAGTTCCAGACCAATAGTAATCGCCTGAATCAGCACCCTCTGGGTAAAGTTTCAAAGCAACTGAACTACCAACTGTTAATGCTTGTTGTCCACTTGAATCTGTTTCGTCAAAATGACATTCAACACTTGCAGACCAACTTGTTCTACCAGCCAAATATTGTCTAGCAGTTGATCCCAAATTTGAATTTTCAATTACATCGCCTGTAGTGTCAAGTGAAAATCCTGAAACACTACCGACAGCATCTGAGCCAAGTTTAACTGTGCCAGCTTGTCCTGTATGGTTAGCCATATCTTACTCCTCTGTTTTTGGTTTAGGTTTAGTTTCTGGTTTCGGTTGAGGCATTGATTTGCCTTTCACTTTCCACCCTTGCTTAACAAGATTTTCAACTTCATAAGAAAAAACTTCTTTTTCTGTGCTATTATTTTTTGATACTATCACAACTCTATTTGTTCCCATAATTTACCTCTTGTTATTATCTAATTAACCCTTTTTGCAAAATTAGTCAAAATATATTTTATTAATTATGCTGTGCCTCTAACAAATTGATAAAAAACTCTTACCACAATCCTAACACCACCATAAGGAAAAATTTCCCCTTCGTCTGTGCTAACTTCAACAATCTCAGTATTTAAAGCATTGCCATTTCTAGTTATATCTGTGTCTAATGTTTCTTCCACAACTTCAATTAATTGGTTTCTTAATGTGTCAATATTGCTCGTAGTTCCTTTAACAAAGCCGACTACAATAAAATCTATTGTTCCTTGTCTTTTTCCTGTTCCAACTGCACCCATAGTGCTTGGCTCTCTAGTTTCATCGCCACTTTGCACAAAACAAGCTGGAAATTGTGCATTGGATAATTCTTCTGGATCAAAAGGTTCTCTCGTTATTTTTTTAAATTCAATAGGACTAGAAACTGCATCTAGTTTTGTAATTATATCCCCAGCTATATCTTCTCGTTCACTCATCTTATTCCTGTCAATCTAAAAAAGTGTTGTGCAAATCGTTTTTGTATCTGAATTTCATCTTTTCGTCCAATACTAAAAAATGGTCTTACTACTTTCTTTTTACCAGCACCAAAGAAATCGTGATAAGCTGCTTTCTTATTTTCTGCATTTCTTCTAAAAAATAAAATATTTTTATAACCTCTATTCGCCCAAGACAATGAACGAAACATTTGCCCTGTATCAGTTAAATCAACGAAAGCAGTTTGTCTTTGCCTTTTTTCTCTGCTTTTTTTAGTCGATGGAGCATATCCTTTGAATCTACCACCATCAGGTGATTCCCCTTTTTGTGTTTTTTCAGTTATTTGTTTAATGCCGAATTGTGATACCCTAGCCAATGATTGTTTAATTGCTTTAGGGGTATTGCGACTTATTTTTTTTAAATAATTTGTTGCGTCAATCGTATTGAATTTAATTTTAACATCTGCAACCATTATCGAACAAGGCGAAGTGTGTGCATAGCTTCCTTTTCACTATCAGCTATTGTGCCTCCCCCATCTTCATCATATTCTACACCATCTCTTAAAACTTGTTGAAATTCTTCATTATATCTATCTTTGTAAAAATCTATTTGGACTTGGAATGAATCCTTATCAGCTTCTGGTTTCCATTTTGTTAATTGTGGAAAAACATAATAAGCTAATGCTTTATAAACAACAGCATATATCCATTGACTATCAGTTAGTTTACTATCTGTCATTTCAACAGAAGTAACTTTTGTAATATCTTTGTATCTTACTTGATGTCTATATCGTTCCCACCACTCAGCGCGAATTTGTCGCAAAACATCATTTTCAGCTAATTGTAATTGGTCGCCAAAGTCAGTAATACCATATCCTAAAATATCAGGTTGTATTTTTTGTAAATGACTATTAGCAACTGCGAACTGAGAGGTAGCCATTATTTTTTACTTTTTTTCTTTTTAGGTTTTTCTGGTTTATCTTCTGCTAAAGACCAGCCTCTATGTTGCCAAACAGCAATATTTTTTTCATAATCATCTTTGCTTCTTTTAATGATTTTACTTCCTTTTTTTAAATTCACAAAACTCATAATATACCTTTGTTTTTATATCCTATGGCGAGTTGCCCCGCCACAAGAAAAATATTTTAGTTAATTACTGATTCATTTAGCATTTCAATGCCATAAGAATCGTGTAATTCGCTAACACCATATACAGCAGTTGCAACGATTTCATCTGCTCTCAAACTCGCATCTCTTTGAGTTTCAAGTTTTAAGTCTTGCATCATTGCAATTCCTAAAGCATCTTGAGCGAAAACTCCACCTTTACAATTATCTGTATCTGTAGTGCCATCAACATTTGAAGTTTCAAATATATTAACTCCAGCAATTTGACCTATAAAGCCACTTCTCATAGCCTCATTTTGTAAGTCCCCACCATTAGGATTTACGAAAGTATTTGTTAAAGATTTTTTAACATTGTAAATCACTTTTGGATTGAACACACCATAATAAGGACCAGGAACACCACTTTGTCTTAAAGTAGCTACAGCTTGAAAAATATGAGCTGCTGTTAATTCTGTTCCAGCACCACCAATGCTTGATGAAAAACCATCAAACAAAGCTGTTAAATCGGTGTCAATTTTTTTAGCGATTGCTTCACCAAATAATCTACCAATATCACTCGCAACATTTCTTGATGCTGAGTTTTTTGCTAAGTCCGTTAATGTAGTCATTATTCCAATTTCAGAAGCAGTAATTGTTACTGAACTTGGGTTTACTGCAGTATTGGATAAATCAGTTGCCTCATTAACAGCTGCTGCACTTACAGCAGAGTAAATAGGAACTTCAACAGATTTTCCACCACCAGCGATTGTGTAGTTTTTTACAAGACCTCTCATAATTGATCGTTCTTGTGCTACAAACAATGCTTCTGCAATAATCTCGGTATATAGCTCCGAGATAGTGCTACTTGTAGTTTCATTTGCCATTTGCAAATCTCCCTTTAGTTATTGGTTAAATTTATGACTGTGGGTTTACTATCCCTTTCCTTTTTATATTCAGCATATCGCTTCCTATCTTCAGGATTTGTCATATCTAAATCCGCAATATTAAAAGGTTTATTTGCGTTTAACCTATCCACATTTCCCTGACTTCCACTCCCTGAAGGTGTTGCGCTTTGAAAGTGAGGATTCTGCGTTAAAAACTCTTGAACATATTCGTCCACTGTTAAAAGTTCCCCTTTTGTATTATAACGTGGTTGATTATTTTCTGCAAGTATTTCTACCTTGCCTTCGTCATTTAATTTAACTTTATTTTTTAACAACGAAACAACTTGATCTGGAACATTTGCTTTATGCTTACTTGCACTAGACAATAAACTATCATTTATTTTTATTTGTTCTAATTGTGTTTTTAAATTTGTAATTTCAGCATTAGATTTATCAGCTTGTTGTTTAATAATATCATCAAATTCCCCTCGCTGTTTTTTTATCTCTAATTCTTTTGCTTCTTTTTCTTGAAGTGCTGATTTAGCAATATTTAAATCTTCTGTTCCTAATTCTTTATAAATTTTTCTTCGTTCTCTTGCTAATCGTTCTTTAATTTTATCTTCAACTTGTTCTGCTGTAAAACTAGGTTCAATTTTTACTTCCTCCTGTTTTACTTCTTCCTGTTTGGATTCAGTTGTTGCAGTTTCAACTGTATCCGTTTTTTGCTCGTCAGCCATTAGTAACTCCTATGTTAAATTTCTTATATCCCAATCTTTATCAACTGGCAACCACGTATGTCGGCAACGATACCCACCTCTAACTATAAATGGATCGCCACTAGATTTACCAGCCCAATTACCAGTCCATATTGCTCTTATTTGTTTTTCATCATAAGTATTTCCTACGTGCCTACGACAAAAATCTCTTGTTCCTCCTACGATAGTTCCTGTGTATTTAAAATGTTTTAATCCAGCTTCCCTTGATTTATGGATTGTAAATTGACCATCAAATTGCATAATGGAATCGTGAGCTATTTGTCCAGCATACATTGACATAGATCTTCCTCTTATATCTACTTCACCTGTTATTTTACCTCTTATATCCTTAATCATATCCCTAAAAGAACGACCAGCTATGGCATTTTGATAAACATTGGCTGATATTTCAGTTAAATATCTATTTGCTAAATCTTCAAATCCACTAAACGATTGTGTCTTTAAAAAATTAATAGTGTCTAAATCAACTTTTGTTAATGATTTAAACTTTTCAGGTATATTTAATTCACCAAATTCATTAATAAATTCATTCACTATCTTATCATAATCTCTTACCATTGAATCAGCTTGTGTAAGGTATGTTTCTTGAATATGTCGTTTAAGGTCTTTTCTTAATTCTATGGCTATTCTTGTTGATATTAATTCCCCGCCTGTTGCACGTGAAATAGTGCTTATAATTTCTTCTTCAAGATTTTCTAAAGTTTTTTTTATTTGTGCTTCGTGATTATTAATTAATTTATCTAAAAAAGGATTTCTTGACATTAGACATTATCCTATTCTTCTGCCAATTCTTGACCCTCAATCGCTGGTGTAGAAAATTGACCTATTGCAGTTGTAGCACTATCTATTTCACTATTAATTGTATTAATTGTATCATCATCATCAATAACAGCGCTAGCAATTTGTTTATCAATTTCTTTTGTAAATGTTTCAGATTTAATTCCACTAGCTTTTGCAGTTTGCAATAATTGTATATCACTCGCCCAATCTCTAATATCAAATGTATCTGGGTAATCTATTTCACCGTCCCAAGTTTTATTTTGCCATTTTGCAAAGAAATACCAAATATTATCTTCTGCATTTTCCAAATGGTCAGCTTTTTCACTTAATCGTGCATTGAGTAATTGAAACTCTGTTTGTAAAGCTATTCCACTAGCAATTTTACTTTCTGTTGCTCTTACACTTCCCATATGTGCAATTCTATCAATCGCTTCTATTTTATTATGAATACATTTCATAATGCCATCTAAATTTTGTCCACTTGGTTGAATGATATATGGTTTTAAGTTTGAATCCATATCTTCAGGCATTTCAATAATACTTCCAGCACCAGCACTAGCTTCTACATTTGGTGTTTTCACTAAACTAGGGTGATTGGCTAATCGTATCAGTTGTTCTTTTTCAGAATAATCATTGTATATAGACCTTTGTAATTCTGCAATATCGGATAAATCACTTATGCCAATTCCTCTTTTATGGGATTTTTGATTATATAAATTAACTGCTGGGATTTCATTAAGAGGATTTATAATTTCATCAATCAGTTTAACATCTTGTTTCGCATATTCTTTCATATAATCTTTAATCTCATAAGTAGAAATATCTTCAGGTGTGAAAACTTTTACAATAGCTCGTTCTGGATTTATGTCCTCAATTAATACTAATTTTTTTAAATAAAATTTCCCACTTAAGGCTCTAGCATATTCCCAATTAACAATATTCTCTGGAGTATAAATGGATATGTAAGGTCGTATATCTTGTTGTAGTTCTTCTGCCCTTGTTTTTGTATTGACTTGTGGCTTATCAATTACTGCCCAGCAATTTCCATAGATACTTGCATTGATTTGTAAATCTCGCATAACACTATTGAAATTTCTTCCATCTAAATCTGCATCATAAGTAAATGCGTCTAATTGAGGATCGCCTGATAAACTTCCATAATCTCTACTAGGTGGAACTCGCCAAAGAAAACTAGAATAAATTTGTATTACATTTCGACAATGATTATCAACTGGTGTATGTCGAACTCTTTGCTCGTATTCTTCTGGTGTTTCTAGAACATAACGATTTAAATAATATCCATTTTTATAGTCATTTCCGCCTAAATAAGAACGAATATAAAACTCCCAATTTTCTATATTGTCTTTATAAAGCTGATGTTTTGCTGTTAAAAATTCTTTACTATATATCGCCATTAACTCCACCTACGAGGTTTGTTTGGTTTAAAATCTCTACGAAGTGGAAAACAATATTCTATAAAATATCCTAAAGCATCGTTAAAGTGGTCATAGCCAGAATCTTTATCTGGAATATGTGTTCCCTCTTTGTATATTTGTCTTTCTATGCTTTTTATTACATTTTTACAAGAATTAACTATGTAAAGTGATACTTGTCCTTTGGCATTTTTTAATTTTGCATTAACAGCATTAATTCTATCTCTAACGAGTGGTGCTGAGTTACGACTATAAACTTCAAACCCAGCATTTTTTAAAATTGCTAAATCTGTTAAGCCACCAGCAGATGTCTTTCTTTGTCTTGCACTTGGGTCAGGATAAATTTTAATTTTACCTTTATATCGTCTTTGTATTTCTTCAACCATTTCGTTTGTATTTGAACTCCAAATTTGAATTTCATCTATTATGTATATCTTATCATTTTCAATAATGCAAACAACACCGCACATTGGGTCAACATTAAAATCTAATCCAATATGAACTTGTTGATGTATATTAGCATATTTTTCAATAATGTGTAATTTTCTATCAAAGTTATAATAAATCATACCAGCATAATTTACAAAACTTGCTAAATATTCTTGTTGAAATGTTCGTTCATCTAAATCTATTTGTGCTTGTTCAATTTCAGTTTTTGGAACTTGTCCTCCATCTAGTGTTGTGTATTTAAAACTTTCCCAATCTCTAGTTGAGTTAGCCATAGTATATAATTCATAAGCCCAATTACCAAAGCCTCTTGGTGTTCCACAAAATAATGCGTGTCCTTGGGTATCGGATAAGGTTGCTCTTAAAACCTCAAGCCAAGCTGCTTTATTAATATCAGCAAATTCGTCCATTACTAGAAAATCTAAACCTACTCCTCGTAATGATTGTTCGTTATCTGCACCTCGTAGGGATATTGTTGAATTGTTTCGTAATGTTACAGTCAAATCGCTGTTATTTACTTCTTCTATCCAATTATGTTTTTCTAATCGTTGTTTTAATTCTACCCAGCATATGCCTTTTGCCTGTCTATAAGTGGGGGCAACATACCAAACTTTTTTATTGGGGAAACGAGCAAATCTTGCTAACTCATTAATCGCTACAAAAGTTTTTCCAAATCTACGACCAGAAACTAATACTCTAAATCTAGCTTTTGAACCTATAACTTCTGATTGAGGTTTTGTTAATGACATTAATCATACGACCAAGGCAAAGGCTCTTTTTCTTCTGATGTTTCCATTTTATCTTTCATACCCAAATAATTCTTTGAAAGCCATATCAACATAGTTGTATTTCCTCTCATAGCTTTATCAAACATTGCTCTTCTTAAGCTCCTTTTGCCCTTATCCCACCCCTTTTTTATAGGGGGGTCAAAATTGCGTTTTAAAGTGCTTACAGAACAGCCAACAAAAGCTGCTATTTCTTCTCTAGTGCATTGCATAGTCGCC
>VTLG01009443.1_pt1 | contig 33301 bp, 50 predicted proteins | sample 4694571 | NCBI WGS metagenome assembly VTLG01 (sample SAMN12604809, study PRJNA352737) | marine metagenome | biome: ENVO:00000447; feature: ENVO:00000209|ENVO:00000569|ENVO:01000036; material: ENVO:00002151; isolation source: viral sequences binned using virsorter ...
TAACTGGTCAGCTATTCTACGGCTTAGGTGAGCATCAATATACTGAATATTATTATTGTGAGGAATGTGGAGAGGAAATGTTTAATGAGGATACTGAGTGGTGAAATGGTACTTCATATATCTAATGAGATATTTCAAAGGTGGAAGAAGTAAAGAGCAGATTGAAAATGTTGATTGGTTTTTAAGGGTATGTGGACATAAAAGATTACTAAGACTATGGAGAAAAATTCATGCAAAAAAATATTATTAAAAAGATAGAAGAAGAGTATCCTGATATGACGAAGCGCTTTCAGGAATTACAAGCGGAACAATACTTGCTTTTCTGTAGAAAACAGCATGATTACGGAAGTGGGAATATCTCGGTAGGAACAAATTTAGAGACTGCTGAAGAAGTAAAACTCTCTTTAACAGGGCTTTGGTTTCGCATGAATGATAAGATTCAAAGGGCAAAGAATTTATTGATGAGAGAAGAAGGCCCAGCGGTAGAGGGCGAACCACTTGAGGATGCCTTTTTAGATTTAAGTAATTATGGGATTATGGCTACTCTTGTTAAAGAGGGGGTTTGGGGTAAATGATGTGGAGAAGGTTTAAAGACTCCATGAATAAGCCCTTTGTGGGTTTATACGCTTTATACGATGATGGTCTGGTTTATATCGGTCATTCTACAGATGTGCCAAAGCGGATAAAAGCCCATGATAAAAAGCATCAATTTGCTAAATATAAGAAGATGGATAGTTTGATGGATGCTCGCGAGTTAGAGCAAAGGTTTATACGAAAGCTAAAGCCAATTATGAATAAAGATTTTACTAAAGCTAATGTGGAGACAAAAGCGTTCTCCTGTGCCTTAGAGTTGGATGTGTGGAAAGCGATAAAGATCAAGCATGCGGTCAGAGAACTGTCCGTTGCTGATATAGTGAATCAAGCATTACGAGAACAACTAAGAAGGTGGGTTGAAATTGGAAATAAAGCAGGCTGAATACTACCAAGTGGTAGGTGTGTATAAAAAATTAATTAAACAAAAAAAAGAAGAAGGAAAGGATAGCCGAAGGTTAAAAAGACGGTTATTGGCTATTATGTTAAAAAATGGCAAAAACAAAAGCACACACAGCGTATAAACTGAAAGATGGAACGAGGGTTAAGGGGGTTACGACAATCCTTAACAATCTTGGATGGAATAAAAATGTCTTAGTTGCCTGGGCTAAAAGAACGGCTCTGGCTGGGGAAGATCCAGATGCGGTACTAAAGGAAGCTGGGGCAATCGGTACATTAGCACATTACTTATGCGAGTGTGATATAAAGGGTGAAGAAGCTGATATGTCTGATTATTCAGCAGAGCAAATAGAGAAGGCTGAAAATGCTTTCTTAGGCTACCTGGAATGGAAGAAGATGACCAAGCCTAAGTATGAAGCGATTGAATTAAAGATGGTATCGGAGAAACATAAGGTTGGTGGAACGGCTGATTTTGTGGCAAGGATCAATGGCGCTTTGGTGCTTGGAGATTTTAAGACATCTAAGGGAATCTATCCTGAGATGATCTGTCAGCTTGCAGCATATCGAAAGATGTATTTAGAACATCAGCCAAAGGCGAAGATCGAGTCGGCTATGATATTAAAGCTTGATAAGAATTCTGGTGCTTTTTCCCATCATTTTGTGGGGAAGTCGCAGTTGGACTGGGGATGGGCTGTGTTTAAGTGCTGTATGGAACTAGATAAGTTGCATAAGGAGATATGATGAGAGAATATAGTTATACAGAAGATAGAAAAAGAGTTGCCGATAGAAGCGTGGATGGCATCAGGAAGATGGCGATATACGAAGATGCGACCAGGGAAGAATGTTTAGAGGGTATTATTTATGAGATGGTAGCTAAGATAGATGAGTTGAAGCTTACTTTGGATATGGTGCGTGAGGAAGATTGCGATGCCCCCAAATAAAGCAGCAAAGGCTCGCAAGAGAGAAAGATTTAAGCGTAAGAAGGCGATAGCGGATTATAAGGCTAAAAAAAGAAGAGAGAAGAAAGATGCGAGGAAAAAAGCCCAAGAGTAATTGTGAGGTTGATGATTGGAAAGCCTGGAATAAGGGCTGGCCATATAAGGGTGATGCGCCTAATGATCCTGAATATTTGAAAGATAGGAATAAATTATTTCAATCGAATGGTAATGGTTGGTGGTGGGATCAGGGTAAGAAGCATTGGAAAGATTATTATGAGAACAGTAGGAAAAGAAGATGAGATTGTATAAAGCCTTTCGTTGTTCTAGCTGTCAGCACAAGTTTAATGCGGATTTTGTGGATATAGAAAAGCAAGTGTGTGATAACTGTATTGAAGAAAATTTAGATAAGGTTGGTAAAAAATATCCATACTATATAAAAGTACCTACGGTTAGAGGATCAGCAACAGAGCGCGTGAATAATAAAGCAGATGAAGATAGATTGATCAATGAATTTCCAGAGTTGTTTATAAAGGAGTCATAAGATGAACGAACAGCAAAGAAATAAGATATTTGGACATTTAAAAAAAATTATTAAAAAAGAACCACTTGAAATACCTAATTGCACATTTTGTGGGGAAGAAATAGAGAATGGGCCAGTAATTTTTGAAGAAGGTTTACCTGAGATTCATGCCTTACCATGCTATTTACATATATTAGAAAATATGAATGATGAAAAAGTTAAACAATGGCTTAAAGACCAAAATAAACTTTTAAAAGCTATTGCAATATAACCATATATATCAGGGTAATGTTTTTGATAGGCTAAAGGATATTCCAGATCAATCTATTCAATGCGTGGTTACTTCTCCGCCATATTACGGACTTCGTAATTACAATGTTGACGGACAGCTTGGCTTAGAGGACACTCCAGAAGAATATGTAGAGAATTTAGTTAAGGTTTTTCGTGAAGTTAGGCGAGTGCTTAAAGATGATGGAACGGTGTGGTTGAATTTGGGGGATAGTTACACAAACTCTAAGCAGTTGGTGGGTATACCCTGGAGAGCTGCTTTGGCCTTGCAATCTGATGGATGGTATTTAAGGCAAGATATTATATGGCACAAGCCTAATCCAATGCCTGAGTCTATAAAGGATCGATGTACCAAAGCACACGAATACATTTTCTTATTAAGTAAATCAGCTAAATATTTCTATGATGCAGATGCGATCAAGACTCCACTTAAAGATGAGTCAATGAGAAGGTTAATGCAAGATATAGAGAATCAAAAAGGCTCTGGAACTCCGAGCAAGTCTAATGGCAATATGAAAGCAGTTGGTGGTAAAGATTGGCAAAGCAATATGGCTGGTAGTGGATTAAAGATTAAAGGCCATAAGGGATACTTTGACAAAGACGGTAATCCGATTTGTGGACCAATGGCTAATCGTAAGTCGGTGTGGGAAATTGACTTAAAAACAGGAAAATATGGGAGTCTTGAAAATGAGTCAAAAAACAGACAGGGCATGAATAAAGCTAGAGGTGAAAAGATTGTGGTAACAAGGCCACTTTTACCGACTCAGGATGAGTTTGTATCATTTATAAGAGAAAGAACAAATGCAAAATTATTAGCAGATTCATCGGATATACCATTAACAAAGATAGAACATTGGTTTCGTAGGGATAGTTCTGGCTTTGCATATCCCTCTATTGAGGACTGGAACAAAATTAAAGATTTGATTAATGATTGGTCTGGTGAATATCAAAAAATGGATAAAAAACTTACTGAAGTTGATTATCATACAGACGAAATACGCACTAAAGGTGGGGTAAATAGAAGGTCTGTTTGGCGCATTAACACTAAACCATATAAAGGCGCTCATTTTGCTACTTTTCCACCAGAATTACCTGAGTTATGTATTAAGGCTGGGAGTAGTGAGGGAGATGTTGTTCTTGATCCGTTTTTTGGAAGTGGAACGACAGGATGGATAGCGCAGAGATTAGGCCGAAAGTGGATTGGGATAGAATTAAATCCAGAATATATAGAATTAGCCGAAAAGAGGTTTGTGCAGCATGAATTATTTTGACATCTTTGAAAGGCATGTGAAAAATATAAGATCTTCAAGTGGGGGTCAGTATGTGGGCTTGTGTCCATTTCATGATGATCGGAAGCCAAGTTTTAGTTTTAGTGAGGATGGGCTTTTTTATTGTTTTGGGTGCGAAGTTAAGGGAAATGCCTATCAATTTGCGGAAATGGTCGGAGAAAAGCTCCAAAAAGGGGGTAATACGCGCGTTTCTTTGAAAAAGGCGAAGGTTTGGTCGATGCCTGGTGTCCTCGAAGAGAATTTTCATAACTTTATTTTGAAGGCGAATGATGAATTAATGCTTAACTATAATCAGCACATGGAATGGTTGCCCTGGAATAAGAGGATAGTGCGGAAGTTGTTTATTGGATGGGATGATGGTTTTGTTTTTCCATATTTTAATGGAAGTGGTGACCTGGTGAATATAAAATGGCATAAAAAGAGACAGGTGACAGGGCATGCACAGACATTTATCTATCCATTTTGGCACATGCTTAATAAATATAAGAGAAATAAGCCTTTATATGTGGTGGAAGGTGAAAAAGATTGTGTTTCTATGATTTCTAATGGAAAACAGGCCATTTCTTTTAATAATGGGGCTAATTCTAATGTTCCGCCAGTTTTAGTGAGCCTTTTAAAGACAAATTTTGATGATTTAGTGGTACAGTTTGATAATGATGATGCTGGAAAAAGTGCTGAAGAGAAGATTTTGAAGGTTTTTAATGCTAGTTAAACAGCCGATCACTCTAAAAGAAGCAAATAAATTTGTAACAGCTCATCACAGACACAATACTTCTGTTCGTGGTTGGAAATTTGGTGTTGCTGTTAATAACGGTGAAAAAATTGTAGGTGTTGCTATAGCTAGTAGGCCTGTTGCTCGTATGCTAGATGATGGATATACTTTAGAAGTAACACGATGTTGTACCGATGGCACTAAAAATGCGTGTAGTATGCTTTATAATTCTATTTGGAAAGCAGGTAAGGAATTAGGATATACTAGATGTATAACATATACTTTACAATCTGAAGGTGGCTATGGATTAAAGGGCGCTGGTTGGAAGATAGTAAGCCATAAAGCTGGTGGTGGGAGCTGGAGCAGATCTAATCGTAAAAGAATTGATAAACATTCCCTGGAATATAAAATAAGATGGGAAATTAGTGCGTAAATCTAATATAAACTTAGGGAAAGGTAAGGATTTAACAGATCACTTAGCCAGCGGAAGTGAAATGCCTGAAGATTTGGTGAAGAATGGTAAAAAGGATGAGGTGAATGTCATTTCAGGGATGCAGATATTTAATACTCCATATCAAAAGGTGGAATGGGCGATAAAAGATATGATCCCCATGCGGAAAAAGACGGTGGCGGTAGGTGATTTTGAGGCAGGGAAGAGTTATTTATATCTTGGAGCGGCGCTTTCGCTGGCCTCTGGTAAGCCTTACTATTTGGGTTTTGAGATACCGAAGGCGCGGAAGGTTTTGTATATCGATTTAGAGAATGGTCAGGATGAAACATTGCGTAGGATACAGAAGCTTACTGAAGGCCATTCGTTTGATCAGGAAGTTTGTGCCGAGAATTTTAGGTTGGTGACTAAGCCTGGGGATTTTTCCGAGGTGTTTCCACTTATAGAAGCGCAAGTGATTATGCAAGAACCTGATGTGGTAATTATAGATAATCTCTATCAGTTATCTGGGGCAAATAATATAAGTGACGCAGAGAAAATTAAACCTTTGTTGGGGCAAATAGAAGGATTAAGGGTAGCGAGTGATTCTGCTATTATATTAATCCATCATTTCTTAAAGAATACCCAGGAGCAAGGATTGACTGAAGAACGTATGGCTGGATCGAGTGTGTTGAATTGGTGGATGGAGTATTGTACGATGCTGGGGAAAACGAACCAGTCGTTTAGCTTGTTTCGTGTGGGTAAGAGTCGGATGGGAGATAAAAATCCAGGGATTTATGTGATCGAATTCAATGATCAGGTTAGTGGGGGAATTCAGATCGAATCCCCTGGTGTGGTGGCTGCTGATAAGGTGCGTGGTTTGGTTATTCCAGAGCCTAAGAAATTGAAGTGGGAGAGTAGTTTGGATCGGATGGCTGAAGAGTTTACTACGACAGAATGGCTGAATGTTACTGGGGATAATATGGGGGAGAGTGTGGCTGCTGTTACAGCGCATAGATGGTTGAAGGAAATGAGCCAAATTGGGATGGTAAAAAGAGTATTTCATGGTAAATATAAGAAAACTAGCGTCAAATTCATTGAAACTGATAGTTAGGAGTAGACCCATGATAGTTTTGATAGTTTTGATAGTTTAGGGCTTCAAACTATCAATACTATCAATAATATCACCCTTCACTCCTGATAGTTTGACCCTTACCCTGTTAATATAAATATAAAAAACATTATGGACTTAGATATAAAAGACCATTTCTCTAAAATTATAAAGAAAACAGATCTTGGATCAAATGACCCTTTGAGCTATAATATAAAAGAGTTTTTAGAGCAAAACTATAATCATAATCAATGTCATTTAGGCAGACCAGAATTAGATCATTATTGTATGTTGGCTTATAAGGATGAAGATGATAATTTACTTTGTGGTGCTATGTTGAACTGGTCAAAACATATCCAAGTTGAAGGGCTTAGAAAATGCTTTTTGCTTATGAAATATGAACACAAATTAGCAGAGGCTAATCGTAGACGTAAGGGGAATTTTAAGGGTGCTAATTATCGGAAGATGAATAGGCCTTAATTGTTTTTTAATCAAAAAGAGACTTAAAATTTTCAGCATCTTCTAATTCTAAAAACCAGGCAAAGTCATTTCGCAGATCATACCATCCCATTAATTCTTCGCTATCCCATTCTCCATTTACTCGTTTATAAAAACTGCCATAATCATTTTTAGCAACTTCTTCACCACCATTTGATCCATCAATATAATTTTTTTGAATACATTGTTCAACGAACTGTCTTTGGTTTTTAATCTTACCTATTTTCCAATCAATATTTATGGTATATACTACATAACAACGAAAATCAATGCCTTCTTTATGATAATGACAATATTCAACTATGTTTGTAAGATCATTTTCATACATCCTTGACATAGATTGACCTAATGCACCATGCTCATACTCAAAAGCACCCATATAATCTGTTGAAAATACCTTCGCTACTCTATCAATAGAATCCTTGTCATCAAAGTCAATCGTATTTCCATAGGGATTAAGGAATTTCGTAGGCTTACTTAATCGCTGCACTATCCAACTGCGCTCATTAAAAGTAATTCTATTTACAGGTTTTAATCTTGGTTTGTATTTTGTCATTTTTAATACCCATTTTCTTTTTTAATTCAATCCAGGTTTGATCTTTGTTAAAGTCAGGTAATTTGATTTTCTTTTTGTTAGTCATACATCTTATACGGATTAAAATATAAAAAACTTACAATTACCCTTACCCTGTTAATATAAATATAAAAATCACTTCACCTCACTTTCTTGGGGTATTACGATTTTAAATTCAGCGTTGTTAAAGTCGAAGTCAAAGTCTGCGCCTAATTCACCTTCTTCATCTAAATCCCAATTATCGATTAAGTGAGATTCTAAATATCCTACATTATCTAACTCGTTTTGAAGGTCAAAACTTCCACCTCGTATTATCTTGTCTAATATGTAATGAAATTTATTTCTCAAATCGCTTGAACTCATGTCTTGGTAAAGCCATTCGGCAAATACATCTGACCTTATGTAGTAGATTTTCTTTTTCCTACCCATCACTTCACCTCACTTTCTTTTTCAATCTGCTTGATTGTTATTACATTATCACATTTAGTACATTTTACTGCGCTAAAGTTCATATGATATACTTTCAAGATTTCTTGGCAAGCACTACATATAAACACTTTTTCAGGTTTTGGTTTATTCATTATTTACCCTTTCTTGTTAATTATAAATGTCCATTTTCTTTTAATTGCTTATAGGTGCATTTAGCTAAATTCCTAAATACTTCCCTAAATTCTAAATCTAACGCAATCGAGCAAGTGCCATGATCCATTCCAAACTTCTTTTGAACATTTGCAATGCCTTCATTAATCCAGGGGTGTTGCAATTCTTCTATCCAATCAATTTTATTATCCTTTAGCTTATTTATAACTTTTTCAACGCTTTCCTTGTCATGCTTACATAAGTCATTCATCCATCCATCTTCTAAATCACCAACAGGACACCAGGCATCTAGGTCAGCATTTATTCCATCATCTAGCATTGGATATGTCATTCCATCATCAGGATTTAAAAACATTCCTACGCTATGTAATGGTAAAAGATTATTAGCATTTTCTTTTTTCATTTTCTACTTCTCCTTTTCTTTTCCTTTCATTGTTAAAAAAATCTTACCCTGTTGTTCAAAATATAAAAATACCCTCGGTCATTAAATATAAAGACCATGTTGTCCAAAATATAAAAAACCCTGGGCGATCAAATATAAAAACCCTGTTATCGTAAATATAAAAATGAGTTGCACCCTGTAGCATTTAATATAAAAGAATGTCAATTATTTGTTAAAATTTTTTAGTTTTATGATATTACATTCCAATTTGTACCAATCTCTAGAAGTCCATGTTTTTTGTTCTTGTTTTACCCCTTGTTCCGCTTGTTTTTCTGTTTTGTAGACCTTGCCCACGTGGAAGGGGTCGCAAGAATTAGAAGTAATTATTATTATATACATTATTTAAGATCCTTTCATTTTTAAGCCAAAAAAAAGCCCAGGCGCTCCAGGTTAAACCCTTTGCGCCCAGGCCTCGCAGCTATGAATTAATGATAAATTAAGCCTATTTTATCCGCTTTTATCATTGCCATATCATTAACGGAACAATCAGTATAATTTGCCCTTTTTAGTTCGTCTAAATTGTTAAAAATAACGGCTTTTTTTGAACCCTTTGGAATTAGATTGTCTTTTTTACCTCCAGTAGAAAAACAGAAAATAAAATTAGGGGGTAAATTTACACTATTAAATAAGGGTACGCTTTTTGTGTACCCATAAAAAACAATATTAGGGTTATTTTTAGCAATTTTTATCCATTGTTTTAAATACTTTAATGAATAAAAGTCACCGCTTGAATGAATTCGAACATATTCAACGCGCTTTTTATCTAATTCTAATTGAATTTGTTTTTTAAATTCATCAGGGTTTTTTGTAAGTGCTAAATTGAAAGCGTATTTATTTACAACTGGTTTCCATTTATACGAACCCTTATCCGCATAACAGAATACTTTGCATTCATCCGCGAAGGGGCAGGTTATTAACGCAGGCAAATTAAATTCATATAATCTAACATTATTCAATTTAGCCGTTTTTTTGATTTTCTTATTACTATTAGTTAATAGATTCATTATTTGCCCCCCTTTCGATACGTTCGCATAAACTCTTAATAATTCCAATATATACCGCGTTTTGTTCCTTCTCTTTCTCTAGTTTATCATTTAATATATATATAAGGTTTTTAACTGTTTTTAAATCATCAAGATTATATTTATTAATATTCATTATCCTTGCCCCCTTACCACTAATGAAGGGCAATTTGTTTCAGTACGTTGCGCCCTGGCAATTTTTAACGCTCTTTTATAGCTTACGCCCTTGTATATTGTGTTAATACTGTTAATACGTTCGCGCTTAGTCTTAAAGACTTGATTAACTGCCCACATACTCACGCCTAGAATTGAGCCTAAATATTGAACTTCAATTGTTTTGATCATTATATTAATTCTCCCTCAATTATTATCCATAGCATAAAAAGACAGGCCAAAGTGCATGTACTTAATAATATCATTAATTCATATTCTTGAATGAAAACTGAACTGATTGTTAGTATTAATCCGAATATGGATAGTATTAAAAGATAATATCTAAATATCCTTAAAAATAATTTCATAGCTTTATTTCTCCTCTATTTTGTTTAATGTCATGGCTTAATGTAATAATATATATTACTTAATGCAACTAAAAATGTAACTTTTATTACCCCTTATAATATATACTAAAGAAATTTCGGAGCGCGTACACTCAAACCAATTAAACCGAATTTAAAAGTTTTACGTTTTTTACGCTTTTGAGTGCCTATTTAATACCGATTAACTATTTTCGCCTCTATGGTATGCGAACAAATGAAACGCTACGCCCTAAAAAATGGCATGATATTTGAAATTAAATCCGATCCACAAGGACAGATTTTTGGCTGCGAGGGATATCGCGCCCAAAATTTTTTTCTGATTTTTTAAGTTTTAAAATATGTTACAATAATGGACTGGCCAATAATCACAGAAGATGACTACGAACGACTGATCGAGTCAATCGACATCGGTGACGAAATGTTCCGCAAACTCGCGGTTTTCAGAAGCGGTCTAATTGAACCACACATGCGCCATTGGCAGCTAAAAGCTCACGAAGCCTACGACACCTTATCCGAGAGAGAACTCCAGGTATTTAAAATGCGCCTAAAATCTCACAGCTTCCCCCTAATCGCAGAGAACCTAGAAATCTCTGAATCATCCGCTAAAACCTACTGGCGCAGAGCAATCCGTAAGTGCTGGCTATTGTTTGACGTAGTCTAATCCGCAATTACTGAAACTATTATAGGAATTTCAATGGCAAAGAAGAAAAAACTAGGCAGACCAAAGCTTGATATAAGCGCAGATAAAGTAGAGATGCTCGCAAGCTTCGGCTGTTCAACAGTAGAGATAGCCAAGCTCCACAACTGCGATGAAAACACGATCCGAGGCAGGTTCAAAGAAGAGCTTGAGCGCGGTAGAGAACACATGAAGATTAAGCTCAGACAGCTCCAATGGAAGCAAGCCGAGAACGGCAACACCTCTCTACTTATATTTTTAGGTAAACAATATTTAGGTCAAAGTGATCGCAACGAACTGGAATTAGTAGGAAACCTAGAAGCCTTACTCAAAGAGTGTGGCTACGAAGATTCACCGATTGAGAAAAAAAGTATTAAACAAAGAGAAGCTCTGGAAGATCCTGGGGTACAAGCCCTCGCATAACCAATTATCGGTACACAACTCGACAGCACGCTTTCGAGTCAATGTGCAGGGCAGACGATCAGGAAAGAGCTATAGTGCTGCTAAAGAGGTCTTGCCTTACATCCTCAGTCCAAATACTCGGACATGGATAGTAGGCCCTACACTCGATCTTGCGGACAAGATAATGCGAGAAGTCAAAATGGACATACTCGCAAAATTACGCCTTCCAATAGCAACAAAGAAGGAAGTTAATGGCGCTCTATATTACATAAAACTTGCTGGACTCAATAGCGAGGTATGGGTGAAGTCGGCAGACAGACCAGAAAGTTGCGTGGGCGAAGGTGTCGATCATCTCATTATCGAGGAAGCAGCAAAAATAAGGAAGATCGTATTTGAGCAATATCTAAGACCAACATTAGCCGATAGACAAGGTTGGGCGCTCTTTACAACGACCCCAGAGGGATATAACTGGATATATGATTACTGGCAACGCGGAAGATCAGATGAATTTAAAGAATGGGAATCCTGGCAACACCCAAGCTGGGAGTCTCCATTTTTCAAAGATGACATTGAAGAACTAAAGAAAACATTAACCTATGAAACATTCCAACAAGAATTCGGAGCGCAATTCACCAGCTTTTCAGGGAGGGTTTTTCCGTTTGATCGCACCATACACATCCAAAAACTCAAGTATAACCCAGATTTGCCTACCTATGTGGGTATCGACTTTGGATACAGAACAGCAGCAGCAGGATTTTTTCAAGTTGACCCCAGGCAAGGTAAGGATAAAGTATACCTCATAGATGAAGTGTGGGAAGAAAACATCAAAACCGAGGACTTCGCAGACAAGATCAAAGCAAAGCATTATCCCATCATTCGATATTTTGGCGATCCAGCAGGGGGCGGTGTCCAGGCTCAGAGTGGAATCGGAGATATAGAAATTTTTAGAAAAAAAGGAATACGAGTGGATTACAGAAGGGATAAGGTATCGCGCAATATCGCCAACGGCATTACCCACATGCGAACATGGTTCGAAGATGCAGCAGGAAACACCCATTTTTACGCAGACCCCAGAGCAGAAAAGTTTATCTCAAGCTACGAGAACTATCGCTATCCAGAGAAGAAGAAAGACCAAAGACTTAAAGAAGAACCACTCAAGGATGGACTTAATTGCCACGCAAACGATGCTTCGAGATATTTTTTCTGTAATCTTTTTCCTATTAAATCGAGAACAGCAGGGAGTATCGACTGGTGATAATACAAGATTTATCAGAACAACTTATAATAGATAGCCTATCAAGTTATCTAAACAATATTGAAACAAAGCGCACTAGAGAGCGTGAGTATTTACTTGATTTCTACGAAGGGTTTAACCAAGAAGATTATATTGGTAAATACTTTGGCTCAGAATCCTTACAACAAGTGCCTTTATTCTCACAAAACCTCACAAGGCGCGTATGCAAGGCCAGAGGGCAAGCCTACAAAAGACCAGCGCGCACTAAAGCCGACCCACGCTATAACGAGCTTGCAGACATTCAAGATTTAAACTCTAAGCGGAGACAATTAGAGCAGATGACATTTCTGCTCGGCACTATGGCCTTCCGCAGTCTATGGAATCCCAGTCGCAATAAGGTTGAATATGAATTACTCCCATTCTTTGAACCATTGTTTTTACCTGGTGAAAAAGAACCTTTTGGTGTGATCTACGCAATTCAGAACGAAGGATTAGCTAGATTAGCAAAACAAGAATTTATTGTTTGGACAGCAGAACGCGAAGGCGCACCAGCCAGACATTTCGGCATTGATTCTCATGGTGACAAGTTTTCTTTCAATGAGGGTGATATTAACCCTTATGGCATCCTACCAGTATCCTTCGTGCATCGCTACTCCCCGATCCGAGATTTTTGGGTCGGGGATGCGTCAGATGTCGTGCGAGCTGACCTCGCACTTTCTGTAGCAGCGATGGAAATATCTCTTTGTCTACGATTAGGTGCTATCGGAGTCAAGTTCGTTACAGGTGTAGATGATCGCTCAAGGATCTCGCTTGGAGTCGATAAGATACTTTATTTACCTGAAGGCGCTAACTTTGGTGTCACAGGCCCAAGCGCCAGCATCCCTGATCTCATTACTGGAGCAAAGTTTTTAACAGAGCAAACCTTAAATAATAACCAATTAAGGGTAAAATTCATTGATTCTCATGGAAACGCAGAGTCAGCAGAGGCACTTCGTATCCAAGACATCGATTCTTATCAAGAAACTCAATCTAACATCGAAGATACCTGGAGAAGCTGGGAGTCAAAGCGTTTCGAGATCGATAAGCGTATCATTGAGGTACAAACAGGAAAATCATTGAACGATGAATATCTGGTAGACTTTGAAGAGCCAAATGTCTTATCTCCATCAGAAGAACGCGAAATGTTCACCTGGCTATTCCAAAACAAGTTAGCCACACGAGAATCCTACCTATTATTAAAAAACCCAGATATGCTACCTGAAGATGCAAAGAAACTGCTCGAAGAGGTAGATGATACCGAAGGACAAGCAAACAGGCTCTTGAATAGACTGCAAAGCTAATGCCTTTATCAGACAGTATCGATAAGGCGGTAGCAGAATTTGAAGCCAGTCTAACTGAAGCCCAAGATCAATTTACTCAAGACGTAGAAGAATTAAGGGAACAAGGTCTATCCACAGAAGAAATCCTTGCGATCTTAGCTGGAATTTCAATGGTAGACTATTGGCTTCAAGACCTTCAGATGCAGCAAGCGGTCAATCGCTTGATGATCAGCTTTGACACACTTTTAGATGATGCAGTATTCTTTGGCAAGGTTTCAGAGACACAACTGGTTGCACTTCGCAATATGCAGCAAGCCTCTATTTTAAGATACGCTACAGATATTGGAGAAAGAGTAAGATTATCATTGGTTCAAGGGGTGCTTCAGAAAATGCCTCAGAAAAGCATTAAGGCTATGCTATTAAGAGATTTATCGATAAAACCGTATCAGGTAGACACAATCATTACTACTTCAATGGCTACCTACTCAAGATCACTTACGCTTTTACAATTAGAGCAAACTCCAGACCAACAACTGATTTATCAAGGCCCAATGGACTCTAAGACCAGACCTGTCTGTATTCGAATGTTGAAAGAAGGGGGGATGACACAATCCCAGGTAGAAGCTAAATATCCAGGGGCTTTACGAGATGGTGGTGGCTTTAATTGTAGACATCAATGGGTCGCTTTGTCACCGAAAACACAAAATAAGGACATACAGCAAAGAGCTAAAGTAGCTTATCAGGGTATGATTGACAAAGCAAGAAGAAAAGGTAGGACATTCAATGTTCCGCAAACATTAGAGCAATATTATAATGATTAATTTTAAAAAAGCGTTCTCATTCGATAAACTATTTTTTACAGCACTTGGTAAGAATGTAGCAAAGGCACATAAGCGTTCTATCTTTAAAAAAGGCTTAGATCACGCTGGAAATAGATTTAAAGATTATACTCCTGCTTATAAAAAGCAAAAACAAGCATTAGGTAAATATACTGGAAAGGTTGATTTAACCTTATCAGGAGAAATGAAAAACGCATTTCAATTTATTGATGCAGACAAAACTGGTTTCTCATATGGAATCGAAGGTGATGAGGCTGAAAAAGGGTCTATGGCAGAACGGATGGACTTTCAAGGCCCTAGAAAAAAGACCAGAAAAAGATTTACAACAACAAAAACCAACCCCACACCCCCTGCCGAGCAAGAGATGATCGGTAAAGAGATGGCAAAACAGGTAGTAAGAAGCTTTACTAAAGAATTGCGCAAAAACGGCATGGGATACAAGGTTTACACCATATAGGAGAAATTATGGAAACGGACTCAAAAGCAGTCGAGCAGCAAGCTCAAGCCGAAGAACAGGCTAATGTTCAAGAAAGCACCAACACTTCCTCTGAAGTTGGACAGCTTATCGCAGATGCGAAGAAATACAGATCACAGAGGCAGGCAGCTGAAGCAAGGATAAAGGAATTGCAGGATCAACTCGATGCTCGCGAAGAAGCAGAAATGCAGAAGAACAACGAGTGGCAGGATCTTGCTACCAAGTACAAGTCTGAACGAGACGAGTATAAATCTCAGGCAGAAGAAGGTCAAAAGGTGAAAGAGGCGGTACGAAAAGACCTTCTGGATCAGCTTACTGACGAGGATCGAGAATTTGCGATTGATTTGCCAACTGAAAAGTTGCAGAAATTCGTAGCTCGATCATTTAATCAGAAAGTTAAAACGAACGAATCTTATTCGACACCAATGCCTGATAAGGGCGTTAATCCGTTTAAGTCAATGACTAAAGATGAACGCCAGGGTAATTGGAGTAAGGTTCTTTCAAATTACGCTAAAAAATAGCGTGGAAAGGTAGTAATACCAAATGGCATTAAGTTCAGATTTTGCTGGTGCTTCGGTCACTACAACTACCGCTGCTAATTTTATTCCTGAGATTTGGACTGATGGAGTAAAAGCATATTTAGAACGCAATCTTGTGTTCGAACAATGTGTGGATACTTCTTTAAACGGTCTTGTCAAAGGTAGGGGTGATGTTTTTCATATCCCTAAATTGGCAGAGGTAAGTGATGCAGCTAAAGCAGCAGAAACAATCGTAACTTACGGAGCTTCAACGCATGCGAAGTCCGATCTAACTATTGATCAACATCGTTACGCAGCGAAGCTTGTAGAAGATATCGCTAGTGTTCAATCCATACCTGGTCTTTTTGAAAAAGAAGTCAGCGGGATGGCTTACGCACTTGCTAAGACTTACGATGCTTACATCGAGTCTAAAGTAGAAGCAGCTACTACTAACAGTACAGCTCTTGCAGGAGATAACACAATCACAGCAGCAGAAATTCGTGGGGGCATGAAAACCCTTATGGAAGCTGATGTGGACACTAATGAGTGTAATTTTGTGGTTTCACCAGCGTTGTATACTGCTATGCTCGGAATCTCTGATTTCGTAGACGCTTCTAAGATGGGTGTAGGCCCATCAGCATTGAAAAATGGTCAGATCGGTATGCTTTATGGCATGCCAGTTCTACACTCAACAGTTATGGGGGCATCAACCTCAACTGGAGTGGAAGTTGGGTACATTTTTCACCCAAGCGCGGTTTCCGCGGCCCGACAGCTCGAGCCTAGAGTCCAGGCAGAATATTCTGTTGACTTTTTAGGAACTAAAGTGGTCAGCGATATGCTTTACGGAGCAGTTACAGTTTTTGAGGGAAGAATTCAAGAATTCAAGAATCCTTAATTCTTAATCATTAACAACAGGATCAATATGGGGGTCTTTATGACCCCCATTCCTTAATTATGTTTAGAACATACGATTATCAATGTAAAAAATGTGAAAAAGTCTTTGAAGCCATGACAAAAGTGGATGAAAAGGCTAAATGTGCTTGTGGGTCTACCGATCTAAAAAGACTTATGGGCGCACCTTTATTTGAATTAAAGGGGAATGGTTGGCCAGGGAAAGAGTTTAAAGCTCAGTCAGACTGCAAACGTATGGCCAACGGTCAAACAATATAAGTGTAGTCTAATCCTCTTTAATTGAAGTCTATTAACAGGGGAAACTAAATGGCTAATTACAATTCAGATTATACTGGAGCGCAAATTGACAGCGCAGTATCCAGAGCAAATTCAACCGACGTAACCGCAGGAACAGTCGCAGCGAGTAAGGCTGTTGTTGTCGATTCCAATAAGGATATCACAGGATTTCGGCATATTACAGCAACAGGAACGGTTACAGCAGCAAACGTATCACTTACTGGAAATGTCGATCTAGGAGACGCATCAGGCGATACGGTTACAATCACAGGGTCAATCGACTCTAACCTTATACCAGCAGCAGACGATACTTATGATATTGGTAGTGCGACTTACGCATGGCAAGATTTATTTTTAGAAGGTGACATAACACTATCGGATGCTGGCACAATAGCCACCACAGCAGGCGATCTTACGATAAATGCTGGAAGTGGTGAAATCGTTTTTGGTAACGAAAATTTAACCACGACAGGTACGATTGATAGTGGAAGTCAGGCAGTAACAGGCAATGTAGTTGCCTCTGGAACTGTCCAAGCAGAGCAATTAACCACAACTGATGACTTAACGGTTTCTGGATTAGCCACAATAGGAGAAACACTCGCAGTCACAGGAGTAGTAACAGCAGCAGGCTTTACGATTGGAAGTGCTGTTATAAATGAAGCAGAGCTTGAAACTATAGACGGAATAACGGCTGGTACAGTAATAGCAAGTAAAGCGATTGTAACAGACTCAAATATAGACATTACAGGTGGTAGGAATATAACTATTAGTGGTGAGCTAGATGCAGCCACATTAGACATTAGTGGTAACGCTGATATTGACGGAACTTTAGAAGCAGATGCTTACACAGTAGATGGTACGGCCTTAAATGAATACATAGCCGATACTGTCGGAGCTATGGTAAGCTCTAATACTGAAACGAATATCACAGTTTCATACGAAGATGGTGATAATACGCTAGACTTTGTAATTGGTACACTTAACCAGGATACAACTGGTACAGCAGATAATATTACTGTTTCCGCTAATAATTCAAGCGATGAAACTGTATATCCAATCTTTGTAGATGGAGCTACAGGATCTCAAGGTGCTGAAAGTGACACAGGATTAACATATAATCCTTCTAGCGGTCTTTTAACTTCTACACTTTTTGCTGGAACATTAAATACAGCAGCCCAGGGAAATGTTACAAGTCTGGGAACACTTACAGCATTAACAGTCGATAATATAGCCATTGATGGAACTACGATAGGACATACAGGGGATACTGATTTAATCACCCTTACTAGCGGTGTTGTAACAGTAGCAGGCGAAGTAGATGCCACAAGTTTAGACATCTCTGGTAATGCAGATATAGATGGTACACTCGAAGCTGACGCGATAACAGTCGATGGAACAACATTGGCTGAATATATATCAGACACAACTGGTGCAATGTTCTCAAGCAATACCGAAAGTGGTATTACTGTTACATATCAAGATGGTGATAATACAGTTGATCTTTCAGTAGATGCAGCACAAACAGGCATCACCTCACTATTAGCAACTGATATTAAGATCGGTGAGGATGACCAAACTAAAATAGATTTTGAAGATGCCGATAAAATAAATTTTTATGCTGGGAATGAAAAACAATTAATCCTTGAAGATGGGGCTTTATATCCTGGATCAGATAATATTATTGATCTTGGTAAATCAGATAATGAATTTAAAGACGCATTCTTTGATGGAACTGTTACAGCAGATGCTTTTGCTGGGCCACTAACTGGTGCGGTAACTGGGAATGCTGATACAGCTACGTTAGCAACTACTGTTACTGTTTCAGATAGTACAGCGAATACAAACTTCCCAGTTGTATTTCATAATGAATCAAATGCCTTATTAGATGATACTGGGGCATTAAGGTATAATCCAAGTACAGGTGAATTATTAGTTCCAAAACTAACTGTAGCTGGAGCAACAACTACAGTAGATACTGTAACAATGAACGCATCTAATGCGATTATATTTGAAGGAGCAACAGCCGATTCAAACGAAACAACTTTAAGCATAGTAGATCCTACTGCTGATCATACTCAATATTTAGTTAATCAAGGTGGATATATTCCAGTCTTGGCAGCAGCTACAACTACTGCTATCTCAGCAACTCCAGAAGAAATAAATTTAATTGATGGTGGAACAGCTAGAGGAACAACTGCTGTAGCGTCTGGAGATGGGATCTTGATCAATGATGGCGGAACAATGAGAATGACCAATGTAGATACAGTTTCTACATATTTCTCAAGTCATAATGTTGGTGGATCAAATATTGTTACAACTGGGGCTTTGGCAAGTGGCAGTATTGCATCAGGGTTTGGTACTATTTCAACAGGGAATGCAATCACAACTACTGCTGCTATAACTGGTGGAAGTTTTGTCACAGGCACATTGACAGTAGATGATGGCTCAATTACAGATAGTGATGGGGCAATATCTTTTGGAGATGAGAACCTATCAACTACTGGAACATTGGGGGCTGGTGCGATTACAGGAACAAGCCTAACATTGACAGAGGGCAACATTACAAATGCTGGAGATATTAATGCCGATTCGCTTTCGGTAGATGATGCAGCGGTTGGTTTAAATATTGATTTTGGTGGGAATACCACTCTAAACAAAATATCTTTAACTGATAACCTTGCTGATGCTTTAAATATTACTGAATCAAGCAACTCTTACCTAAAATTTGTAACTGCTAATTCTGGCGAGAAAATAACACTTGGTAAAAAACTTGAAGCTGGATCAGTAGAAATTGAAGGATCAGCTTTTGATATAAATGGTGGAAACATTGATGGAACTGCAATCGGATCTGCTTCTGCAAGCACAGGTGCATTTACAACAATTTCTGCTACTGGCAATATTACAATGGCAGACGATACTTCCATTGGTATTTCTGATTCAGATGAAAGAATTGAATTTGACGGTGCTGGCGATATATCAGTTTTAGGAGCAAATTTTGGAATTGGGACTACTTCGCCTGACACTCAATTAGAGGTTGAAGGGGCTGGAGACCAAAAGATACAGGTAAAAAGTACAGATGAAGATGCTTTTGTCCTTGTGAATGGATATACAAGTAAGTATGCAGAAGTTGGGTTTTTAGAAAACGGTGCTAATAGATGGTATATATGTGCAGACTATACAGATAGCGATAAGTTAAAATTTGGATTAGACCCAGCAGGTGCAAGTACAAAAATGACTATTAACTCATCAGGCTATGTCGGAATTGGTCTTGATGCCCCTACGGAAAAATTTCATGTTTTGGAAAATGTTTCGGGTGACTGGGTAGCAAGAATTGAGCAGAATCATTCAACTGGACATGGTTTAATTGTTGAACACGCTGGCTCTTCAGATTCTTATTATGGATTAGCTGTTTATGATGGTTCTAATTTTGATTTTGTTGTTAAAAATGGAGGCTCTGTCGGGATTGGTACTGCTTCGCCTGGCTATAAGCTTGACGTATCTGGAGATGTAAAAATCAACCAAGACTCTAACTCCACAGCTTTGTATATTGACAGTGAAGCAACCACGCAACATATTGTCCACATAGACGACCCAGTTACCACAACAGGGAATATAATAAGAGTCGCTTCAGCAAATGCCTTAACAACTGGCAGTATGCTTTATTTACATTCAGCTTCAACTACTAATGACGGAAGAAACCTTGTTGATATTATCAACGATGAAGCTGATGCCGATGGCACAAAGTGTTTAAATATCAGACAAGACGCAGGTAATATAGCACTAAGAATTGAGCAAAATGCAAACCACAATTCCATTTATATAGATGGTGACAATACAACGCAAAGTGGAATCGCAGTCCACAATAATTCTCTTACAACCGGTGCTGCTGGTTACTTTTATTCCAGTAACACAAGGACAGCAGATTATCCTTTAGTTGAAATACAAGATGATGATGCTTCTGCTGGAGGATATGGATTAAAAGTAAGAGTAGATGGAGATGGCGATCATATAAGATGTATGAATGGAAGTACTGTTAAAGCTTATATTAGCAATGCTGGGAATGGTGTTTTTGACGGTGCGGTTATTGGCAGTCAATTTTATTCAGAAGTACAAAGCTGTAATGGTGGAGAAACAATGTCATTTACTGTTGGCAATGGCGATATGGGAATTTGGATGGCACAGTCAAGTAGTGGAAACAACGCATCAATGTATTGGGGAGTTTATTTTTCAGTAAGTGGAAACTCAAATGTTATTTCAAGTCAAGTGTCTTCTCACGCTAATGGAAATAATACTGGAATCGGTGTTACAGTAGGGGTAACTGATACAACAATTACATTCACAGCAGCAAGTGGAGCTGGTGCCTCTGCAAGATTAATTAGCATGGGTTGGTAATAAATGACAGGTAAAGCAATAGCATATTTCTTCTTAGGCTTCGTAGCTGGTCTTATTGTAGTTGAATCTCAAAAAGATAGACCATTTGCACCTGTAAGATTCCACGATGGTAAAGCATTAGAAACAAGAATCTATTATTACAGATATAATCCTTATGAATACAATCAGTTATATCCTTATGGATATTTTAGGTATCAGCCTAATCCATATTCACAAGGCAATAACTCAGGTGGATACAGAGGTTCAACAAATACAGGCGGTGGACAGGTAAGAGATGCTGAAAGAGGTGTTAGTCAAACTAATCCAACTATAAATGTAAATGATAGGAAGAAAAATTGAATCAAAAGTTTGGAAATTTATATGCGAGGTTTTTAGTCGTATTTGGGCTATGGGTAGCTATTGCATTTATGTTTGAGATAGGTTACTAATGAGTTGGTTTTATTTACATTGCGTAGTAGCAGTAATTATTCTTATAGCAGACGCTAAAGGAACTTTAGAGCCTGCTGTAAATAAATTTGAAGAAAAGATTGGTATATATACTCCACCTCAAGATTCAACAAAGATTGACACATTTACAATAGAGATAGAGGATGAGAGTCGTTCCTGATTGGCGAGAAATGAATACTGTATTAAGGGTTATTATTACATCAAGCTTCGTTGGGTTTTTATTAGCCCTAATCTTTGTGGCTTGTAACGATGATTATTATTTTGGAAAATCCAGGGAAGAATTGGCAAGAGAAATGTGGGAAGTGGATTCACTAATTATGGCTATTCAAAAAGATCTGGATTCTACAAGTATAGACTTTGAAAAATTTTATATAGACGCACAAAGAATTAACAACGGACATGAGTAAAGCAATTAGTGCAGACAGTCAAATTCATATCTCAATCGCTCTTCTGGTTAAAGCCACAATGCTGGTCGCGGTTATCACAGGATCGTGGTATCAAGCACAAATGAAGTTTGCTGAAATAGATAGAAAGCTAGAAGATTTGACAAATAAAGTAACAGTTCTATCAGCGTCAGTTGAAGGAATGGAACAAGAACATATAAAAGAATTAGAAGAAACCATCACAGAGCAGAAAACTCTGCTACAGAGGATGGGCTTAAAAAAACCTTAGTGGAGAGATCAATAGAAACAGGAGTCTAAAATGGCTAAAAAAGAAAAACAAAACGAACCAACTCTAGTGCTTGATGATAAAGAGTACAATATCAATGATCTTCAAGACGATCAAAAACTTTTGGTCGCTCACATTAACGACCTTAATCGTAAGGTTGATAGTGCCAGATTTAATCTTCAGCAAATGGAGATGGGTCGGCAGAGTTTTGTTCAAAGCTTAAAAAATTCTCTTGAAGCTCCAGAAGCTTCAGAAGAAAAAGTCGAAGCTTAAATCGTTTAGAGGAGAAACATGGCAGATTTCAATTTACAAGAGTGGGGTATAGTTGGAGTCCTGATCACGCTTTTTGCTGGTCAGATCATGTTTCTCCAAAAAACGCTCATGAAAAAATTACACGAAACAGATGAAAAGGTCATAGCCCTTATCAATAGATGGAACAGAAGCGATGAGGTGCGTGACAGACGTTATGAAAAAACAGTAGAAGAATTAAATGATCTCGGAGATATCGTTATGGAAATCAAGGGATCAGTATCAAGAATTAATGGAAAAAGTTAAATGAATAAGGCAGCAGTAGATAGTTATCGCGATGAAATGATAGAACGCTTAACACGCTTAGAAGAAAAGCATCAAGCTCACTTTGAGGTGACAAAAGAGATCAGGGTTGATGTAAAAGCACAAAATGGTAGAGTGCGGATTTTAGAGGGTAAGCAAGCGTGGTTCGCAGGAATACTCGCAACCATCACTTTTGTATTTAGTAGTCTTATTGCATGGATTAAAGGAGCTAATTAATATGGAAGAATTTGTAAAAGTTTTAGTAGAAAATTGGGAATATGTCGTAATTGCTATTCTTGCAATCGATAAGGCAGTAGCCCTATCTCCTAGCGAATGGGATGATCTCCTATGGACAAGTGTTAAAAAAAGTATTTATAAAATAGCAGGAAAGTAATATGTTAAAAAAGCTAGTAAGAAGGCTTGTTAAAAAGCATGGCATGAAAGGTCTTTTAATTAAGATCGGTGATTGGGCAGTAGCTCAAAGCCCAGGCGAAAATGACGATGAAATCTGGGAAACCGTTGTTAAGCCTTTCATTGAAGATAGTTTCTAAATGGTTAGTATAAAGCAAATGCGTTCACTAATTGAGCGCACTTGCGGTGCGATGGGCAGAAAGTATGCCTCTAAAGGTGCTGTAGATATGGTATTAGCTACAGGCATCATTGAATCTCGTTATGAATACATTACGCAGATGAATGATGGCCCAGCTAAATCATTCTTTCAGATAGAGCCTGCAACAGCAGTCGATAACTGTCAGCATTTCTTATCGCATAGAAAATCATTAATGCAAAGTTGCTCTAAAGCCAGTATGGTAGACGTAAAACATTGGCAAACGTATGACCTTGATCTTTGGGCTGATATCTTAGAAAAGAATATTGCTGCTGGCATTGTCCATTGCAGAATTAAATACTGGAGAGTGCCAAAGCGTATGCCTAATACGATTGAAGGTATGGCTAGTTACTGGAAGAATTTCTACAACTCCGCAGAAGGTAAAGGTGATCCAGAAGAATTCGTTGAACAAGTGACTAAATGGATTAAGTAGTCGAAGAGGGTTTAAGTAATGACACTAGCTGAAGAAATGCAGAACATGATGGATGGAATAAAGGCGATCAAACTGATGAATAAAACTATTTTAAAAGACATTGATAAAGATGCTTCGATAGCAGGGATTAAAAAGATCGCAAATCTAATGACGATGATCGAAGTGCTTAAAGTTCCTGATATCGTCTGTGCTTTTGAGGAAGTGAATGATATGGACTATTTCAATGACAATCAAAGTGGATTAGCATAATGGCAACAAGAGTAGAAGCATTTTGTAATATTACAACCGATCTAATGGGTGTAGAACCTAATATAGACAATTATGATCGTAAGCGATTAATTCAAAACTTTCAATCGCACGCAACTAATGTCTATGTGGCTTTTAATAGTGGCTATGTATCTCAAAGCTATATTGATGGTAAAGAGATGAATATGCAATCAGGATTAAGCGATGTGGATTCAGCAGATGATGCTTATTTTGATTCAGCAGCAGATGCGCTTTATGTTTACAGCTCAGTAGATCCTGATAACCTGGTTTATGAAGCTGCTGAAGATTGGGCTACGGTTAAACAGCGCGTAGTGAATGAACAGGCAGACCGTATTCGCTCATATATAAACAGACCTATCTTTAAACGCACTAAATCAGAAGATCAAGGCGCATCCAGTCGCGAATATGACTTTGTACTTATAAATGCTAACGCTGGACTTGCTTGCGCTGATCTGATGAGAAGTGTTGATCCAGAGAAATCTCAAGATATAGAAGAACGCTATATTTCACCTGATGGTGATGGTATGCTTGATATGCTTAAACGCGGTGAGTATAACTTGTGGAATGAATCAAGCTACGAAGCAAACGAAGGTCGTATCGCTCCTGTGAGCGTCAATGGTTCAACTACTGGTGGAATTTTAGATACAAAAGTAACTTCACTTCCTTCTGTAGATTATGATGATGTTCGTGTCAAGATCACCGCTGGAGGAACATTTGTAGCTGGAACAGAAAACACTAGCGTCAAGTATAGCGTACTTGTTAAGAATGACACAGGGCTTGCAATGAATGAGGTTGTCGCAAGTGATGAGATCAATGGCGATTATCAAACTTTAGCTTATGGTATGCTAATCAGGTTTGGTGAGGGAGTATATACAACAAACGATCAATGGTCAATAATTGTCATGGGAATCCCTGAAGAGCATGGTTCGGTTAAATCTGAGCAAGTCAGTAGGAGATAGTGTGTGGCTACCCAGTATACTTCAGTTCTTAGGGCGAATGTTATTGAGCCGTTAGAATCGCTCATCAAGGGCGAGTTCAACAAACTTCCAGTATATTACGATAAAGATTTTCAAAACAGAGGAAACTTCTTCCTCAGAATGATCCCAGTACAAGATGAGCTTGATCAACCCACTACTGAAGATCAGATTAGGGTCTACGGTATCCTTCTGAGGCTTTACAGACGTACGCCTGGTGTTTTTTCACGAAGAAATAACTTAGAACAGCTTATGAATTATGCAGACCGCATTAAGCGTTTGATTGGTAACAATTCAAACTATAGCCCTTCCTCTAGTTATAAATGGAATGATGCAGTTATAAGCTTTGTGAATTACGAACCAGAATTAGAGGATAATGAGACTACTTATCAGGTAGCAGATATCATGTTTAACTGTAACGTATTAGTATGATTACTTATAATAAAACATATAATGAGAATGTATTAGATAATCTTAGGTTAATTGTGGCCCAGGAATTTCGCAATGTTCCAATACGTTATGACAAGGTTTATCGAGGTAATTCCTTCTTTCAGCTTACCCCTTTAAGAGATGAAATAGTGGAATTGCGCTCAGATGGTGCAATTCGTGAATATTCGATACTTTTGACCTATAATGAAAAAGAACGCGGTAGATACACCAAAAAACGCAGTTTAGATACGCGGATTGACGTTATTGAGCGATTGAAGGAGGTTTTAAGGGTTAATGTAGCCAGTATTGATGAATTTTCTTATTTTATAACTTCAGCAGGGAGAAACTTTCTAACTAGCGACTCAGAAGAGTTAAGATTGATTAAAAGGCCTATCTTAATAACTAGCCTTGATCAATTCGTTATTACCTCAGATGGACTTGCGTTTACAGTATATCCAGCAGACCATAGTTACGAGTGGCATAACGCAAGATTAGATTCTGTAAACTATGATTTAGAAAGTGAACACCCTTCTTACTTAACTGCAACTGTAGAGTTTAAGTGTTTAGTAGAAGAGGTTTATACTGCGTAAACGATTAAGGTATTAATGATGGCAAAATATAGATCAAATAAATTTATGAGTCAGTTCGACAGTTACAAAGGTTTAAAGAAAGAGGACTGGGAAGCTTTTAACCGAGGAGAAACAGTTGAACTTGATGAAGTGCCAGAAGCAGCAAAAGATTTTTTAGAAAAAGCAAATTCCAGTAAGAAGGAGTCTAAGTAATGGCTTTAGACGGAGCAGCATATTCACCGAAAGAGTTTCAGGTTGCGATAAAAGCTGAAAGCACTATTGGTACGGCAAATGTAAGTTCAATGCAACTTGTCAATGTAGACAGCGTTGAAATGCCTAATTTTAATTTAACCCAAGTTCTTGACGTTAGAAGTGGCTCAGATGGTCGCGTGTTTGATGTTGATGATGCACTTACTGATGAAAAAGGTGTAACGAAGGAAATTACTTTTTCTGGAGTATTTGACACAACTGTCGCTCCATTGCTTGTGCAAAACTGTATAGGTCTTGCAGAATCAAGTGATGTAGTAACTATTCCTTATAATTATACACCACCAGAGCTTGAAACTGGAGATAGCTCTTCCGTTACAATAGCAGATACCGTAACTATAGCAGTTATAGCTCCTGCGACTTCTGGTGGAAACAGATCAATCATCTTCCCAGGATGTACGATCACTTCTTTATCAATTTCTGGAGACATGGCAAATGAGTCTGGTCGCTTACGCTTTACAGCTACCGCCAGAACAGGATATATCAGTAGTTTTACTCAAGCTGCGCCATCATCCCCTTCCGCATACGGAACAAGCTATTATTCACTCGCAACTTTAGCTGGCACAGCAAAGAAAACGATTGCTGGCGCTGAAGATTGTGTTATACAAAGCTTTTCACTAAATTTAGAAAATCCTTCTGAATATGTAGGTCAGGGGGATGCGAGTGGAAATCCAGAAGCGATTGTTAGAGCTGTACCTGAATTAAGTGCAACTTTAGACGCAACAGTTAAATATGACAATCAAACAGCCGAGCTTCCAACCACAATGAAAGCTGGCACTACAGTAATTTCAAACCTTGCTAATCACGCAACTATTGGAAGTGCAAGTAGCTTTGCCTTTATAGGCAGCTATGGCAAGATTACGAATGTAGCCTATAACGAAGCCAATGCGATGATGTATGATGTATCAGTTAAGTTTGGTGCATCTGGCACAAATGCGATGTTAGCTATTAGAACCTAATAAACTATGATAAAAACCCCACATGGCGAATTTGAAGTTCGCCCAATCACCTTTGGAGAACGCAGAGAATTACATCGTTTAGAGATGAAAGTGTTTTGGGATGACCAAATAGAAAAAGACGCTTACTTTGATCTACTAAACTGGTGTATGGAAAAAGCCTTCGAAAATCCTGAAGAAACCTTCAAAAAATTAGATGATGCACAAATTGACGAAGTATTGAATGAGGTTTATCTCCACTATAAAGGCTTGTCTAAAAAAAAGAACTTAAAGTAAGGCTTTCTACATGGTGTAATTTTTTTGGATGGGGAAATAGCCTATATCCAGTAAAATTTACCTCTTATGAAGCCCAAAGCCCTACTTTAGCAAAGGTCATTACCTTTACCGAAGATGAGATATGGAACGAATGTGATCGCATCTTAGCAGAGGATAAGCACAATAAATTCTCTTTAGGACAAAACCTATACTATAATCTAAACTTCTTCTGTAACCCTAAGTTCTTTATTGACAGGGAGATAGAGGGATATATCGAAGATTATTTTGTATCCACAAAGTTTAACTTACCCCTGGCGCAAACTCTAAGCGAAGCTGATGCCAGAGCTATTGACATCTTTCGTGTTATTAGTGAAGAGATTACTGCGTGTGAAAATCGATCAAAGGAAATGAATAATGGCAAATAAATTTGTAATTGAAGTTAGAGCTAGAGGGTTTACGAACCTCAATCAGCAGTTTAATAAAGCTGATGATGCGATGAAAAAATTTGACAATACTGGCGGTAAAATCAGAGGCACAACATCTGGTTTACGAAGAGATATAGGTGCTTTAAGAAATAATATTCTTCTTTATACATTCGCTGTTGGCGCTGCTGCTCGAACAATGAGTAGTTTTTTAACTGCTGCATCTAATATGCAGGAGAGCGTTAGTAAATTTAAAGTTGTATTTGGAGACGCATCGGATGAAGCTTTAGAATTTGCAGGTTCATTAGCCAGTAGCTTTCAAAGATCAGAAGCATCTATTATAGCACTAATGGCATCCTTACAGGACACTTTTGTACCTTTAGGATTTTCAAGGGATGAAGCAAGAAAACTCTCAGAAGCATTAACCCAACTTTCTTTTGATATAGGGTCATTTAACAATGTAGCAAGTCCAGAAGTAGCACATGCTCTAACTTCAGCTATTGTAGGAAACCATGAAGCTGTAAGGCGTTTTGGTATTGTGCTTACAGAAGCTCAATTAAAACAGGCAGCTTATAATACAGGAATTTTTAGGGGTACTGGCGAAATGAACGCACAGCAGAAGGTGCTTGCTAGAGTTTCTCTTATATTAAATAGCACTAAGGATGCTCAAGGCGATCTTATACGGACTCAGCATGAGTTTGCGAATCAAACTAGAAGGGTTCAGGAACAATTAAAAGACCTACAAATAGAAATTGGTCAATTATTAATGCCAATGGCCTCAATGAGCTTAGAGTTTTTGAAAATTGAACGTATTAAGGGATATGGATCAGCAATTTTAGGCGTAGCTACTGCTTATGGTATTTATCGCGGAGCAGCGTTGGCAGCAGCAGCTTCTACTCAAGCACTTAAAGTTGCATTAATAAAGTCTGGAATTGGAATTGCTGTTATAGCTTTAGGCGAACTAGCATCACGAACCATTTTTGCTAAAGATGCTACTGAAGATTATAAAAATAAAATAAAAGATCTTGATAATGTAATGGCAGATTTCGTTAGTGATGACGAGAATAATGGCATGTCATATTTTCAAATGATGGCGCATCATTTACAAAAAGAAAATGGCGCAATTCGTCTATTAGAGAAATTTCCAAAGGTAGTAGATACAGCAAGGGAAAAATGGGAAAAATGGACAAAAGACATGAAAGACCTAGAGGAGATTAATCAGACACTAGAAGATACTGGCGATTTCATGGATGAGTTTTTCAATAAAGCTTTAGCAGAGCAAGCGGAAAAAGCACAAGAGTCAGCAGAGGCATTTCATGAGCTTGGAGTAGAGGTATCTAAAGGGGATCTCGCTAGAGCTGAAGCAGATATCTTGAGAACCGCTAGAGGCATGAAAGGAATAAGTGACACCGCAGCTAGAGCAGCGCTACATGCCAACGATATGGAAGAAGCATTTACAAAGGCAATAAGAGCGATTGCAGCAGAGTTAGCAGCTCAAGCCACATCATTCTTGATCTTGAATATGCTAGGCGGAACAGCTACAGCTTCTAAGGTTGGATTTGATTTACTTGCATCTGTATTTCCAAAACTAGGTCATACAGGCGGAGCAGTTACAAAGAATGGAGTACAGGCATTTGCTAATGGCGGAGTAGTTCGTGGTAGAGATAATGTGCCAATCCTTGCTCAAGCTGGTGAGTTTATTATGCGGAGAGAAGCGGTACAAAGCATTGGGTTAGACCAACTGCATCAAATGAATCAGACAGGCCAATCAAATAATCTCACAGTTAATATCTCAGCCCCAATGGTCGATGAGACTGTTGTAGACCATATTATACCTGCGATTGAGAAAGCTTCAAGGTTTGATCTCGCATGAGTTTAACTTTTAATGGTTCTCAAAATTCTCCAAGTATCGAAGAGAATTGGCTTTTTAATATTACACACTCAGGGGGAAACCTTTATTTAGCATTAGCGGATGTGACTTACAGTTCAAACTTTTATTATGGAGCGATCACAAATAATCCAAGTATCAGAGAAAGCCTTGATCTGGTTCGGTCTAAGGCAAATACAACTAATGTTACTTTAAAGATAGCAGATTTTGAATACAATGGCAGTCCAATATCTCAAGAGCTTTTTGGTGGGTCTAATTATTATATAAACAGAAGCGTATCTGCATCCATTAAAATAGGTTCGGACAATCCTGTTGTGGTGGGTACATTTCGTATTTTAGACATTAAATACGATGGTGATCAAATTACAATGCAGTTAGCAGCGAAAAGACCCTGGGATAATATTGAATTGCCTACCGACAAAAGTACAACAGGAACTTATGTACCTGTTATATACGGTAATTATACAGGGCATAGCACCACAGATTTTATGACAGGAAAAGCCTTATATCCTGCGCCTAGAACCAGTAACTCTGGACAAAATATATATTTTTTATCTGCTAAAAGCGAAGGTAGTGGGTCGGTAGTTAATTACTATGACTCTCGCGCTGATATGTTTGCTAATCTTGAGCTTAATAATGCTGCTACTCAAACCAGGGATGGTAAGGATGCCTTTGAGGTAAAAGGCAAGGTTAAGAGAACTTATAAATTTAGACCCCCAGCAACCGCGAGCGGAACTGGGTTTACAAACCCTGGTTATGCAATTAATACAAGCACTTCAGATGGTGCTACGCAATCCTTTACTGCTGCGAGCAATTCTCAGACTGCGGATCTTAAACTTGAGCTTCCTTCGATAACTGGAAAACTTAATAGCGCTTATTTGTATTATTCAGCAGTAATAGTTATTTCAAGTTATGGCGGAACAACTGAGGCCAGCCTTATCGATAGATCCTTTGGAGCGACTACATTATTCGCTAGAAGTTCAAATGGGACGACTACAGAGGCATCTGGTACAAGGAATATTTTATCAGATATACAAAGTAATAGCAATCGCCTTCCAGATGAAATAGAATTAAGATTTCAACTAGCTAGTGATGCTGATGGCACACAAGCTACTTGCACAATAAAAGATGTTTATTTAGTGCTTACAGTAGAAGAAGATTATACAAATGAGCCAAATGCAGCAGACTTGCGAGAGGTAAGCCTAGATACAGTTTATTCAGGTAATGATGGATTAATTAATTCATGGGATTCTTCAGCTATTACCTATATCCATGATATTCATCGAGATATGCTTATACGATATGCTGGTGTCACCACTTCTACGCCAACAAATTATTCTGCGCTAAATACAGCTAGATCACAATCCAATAAAGAATGGTATGCAAGATTCTGGCAGTTAGAACCAGAAACATTAAAGGATACATTAGAAAGACTACAGTTTGAAGGTGGGTTTGCCTTTAGATTTAAAGCAGATGATGGGCCACAATATATTTATATAAAAGATTCCTATTCTTCAGGGGATGTTAATTACACTTTTGCTAAAAATGATCTTTCTAGTATTGTCGTTAGCAATACTCCGATAGCAGACCTAGTGAGTAAGTTTATTGTGAATTATGAAAGGAATCCTGGTAATGGTACTCATATTAATTCACAGACTTGCACAAATGGAACTACGAGAACAAATTATAATATTGCTGCAAAGGAGAATATTGCTCAAGTCAATCTTGATTATATAGTACAAAATGGCGCTGGTACAGTAGGTGCTACTGATTTAACTGGTGGTGATCCGAATGATGGGTTCGCAGATTATTATGGCCATTTAGTTTCTAATGTTAATCTTATAGTTGAAGCAACCGTTGTAAATCCAGCGCACATTGGAATCGAAGTAGGGGATATAGTCACTTTTGATAATAGTGATATGTATCCAGAAAAAGCCTTTGGTTCTGCGTGGACTAACAAAGCCTTTATGGTTATATATTTATCACGCACTCCAGGTAAACTAAAAATTAAAGTAAGGGAAGTAGGAGCTATTTCTTAAAGAGGTATAATTATGGCAAAGTATTTTATTTATGATAATTGTGGGTTCTCAGAAGCTACAACAGCAGATGGGACTGTATCTTCAACAACATTCTCAGCATCAAGCTCAATTACAAATGAAGAAAGAGCAAATGATATGTCTATTGGCACAACATTCACTTCATTCGGAGCTAATGACGCGCTAAGATTTGACGTTGGCACTTCAAATGCTTCGACTAATTGCGACAGAGCTGCTTTGTATTTTACATCTGCTCATGGACAAGACATGAAAGTATACTCAGCTAGTTCTGCAACTGCTATGGGAACTGCTCTTGTTAATAAGACTGATAACTGGGTTGCAGGATGGAATGAATTAAGTTTTTCAGATGCTTCTGGCCAATATAAATTTATTCAATCTACAACAGGCACAATAGACGATATAACAGAGGTAATTATTGGTAAAAAATTAAGCTTAACGAATGTAGAGCTTTCTGGAACAGAGGGTAAGCTTCATGGAAATAAAGTTATTGCAAGTCAAGGTGGCGAAGAATATTCCAATAAAAGACATGATGGTAAGCGCTTTTGGAATTTTGATCTTAGATACTGTAGTTCCACCTATAAAACAAGCTTAGAAACTATGCGGAATTCTTTATATGGATCACATAAGAAGTTCGTATACTATGATGGCTCTGCCTATTACTATGTGCGAATGTCTGATGATAGCCTTAGATTTAAAGAAGTAGCTTATGGGGTGTACGACACAAGTATAAAGCTAACAGAGCAACTAAGTTAAACTACCGATTTTCTACCGTTGCATCATTTTACCGTCAATACGTTGAAGAGTCGGGGGTTCGAATCCCTCCCCCTCCGCGTTAAATAGCGTAACTTACGTTATTAGAGGGTTTACGAGGGTAAGCCTTTTTACATATATACCATTTTTTGTTAAATATAAGAGACAGGAATAGACAGAAGTAGACTAATTATCTACCGATTTTCTACCGATGCTTTTTACGATAGAAACTGAGGACTTCACTTTATCATCCATTATCCAATCTGCGTAGGCATCTTCTGTATCTTTGACGTTTGCGTGTCCTAAATGCTCCTTAACGGCATAGATATTTCCAGACTCCCTTAATAATATAGTAGCAGATGTATCTCTGAAGTCATGGGGAGTAAATTTAAACCCGACCTTTTTACTCGCATATACAATTCGGTCATATACATTCTTAGCACTTATAGGTATTGGGTAGATATGCGCCTGGGAATGAATCGGTCTAAAATGCGCATTAATCTTATTAACTAATCTTTGGTGATCGCTTTTAAAGAAAGGAATCTCGAAAGGTTCATCAAACTCTCTTTTGTGTCCTTTATTTTTAATGTAGGCCACCTCACCTTCCACATCAATCTGATCCCAAGTAAAATCAGGTCTGCAAAGTTCACTAATACGGCAACCAGTTAAAATATAAAGTTCAATGATCATTTTCGTTATTTCACAGATCTCAGGATGGTTAAATATCATATCAATCTGATGAGGCTTTAAAGCGTTCTTTTTGCTT
>VTLG01011173.1_pt1 | contig 33300 bp, 42 predicted proteins | sample 4694571 | NCBI WGS metagenome assembly VTLG01 (sample SAMN12604809, study PRJNA352737) | marine metagenome | biome: ENVO:00000447; feature: ENVO:00000209|ENVO:00000569|ENVO:01000036; material: ENVO:00002151; isolation source: viral sequences binned using virsorter ...
CTGTTGGCCCCTAATTTTCGCTTATGGCCATTTCCATCATAATTCTTGATGATGCTCCAAGCGTCTTTGATTTCTTCCTCGCTAAATGAACTATATGTTTTGATCTTAATATTAGATCTTAAAGTAGATCTTATTATTTGTTCCGCCGGCTGTTCTGTTGGGTGTTCCTCAAGGTGTTCTGCGGGGTGTTTTGTGTTGGCGCTATTCTCTGATTCTTGGCGGGGTTGAGTGTTTCGGGGGGTGTTCTGTTCAGTGTTCTCTTTGGTGTTCTGTTGGGTGTTCCTCTTTTCTCCTGGTTCAGTAAGGTGAATTTCTTGGGGGGTTAATCGATCTCCAGGGATGATCTTGAAATCATCACCCATGATCTTCTTGAAGGTCTTCAAGGATCTGGATGCTGTTGAAACAGAGCACCCCCAACGTTGAGCCAAGAAACGCATTGAAGCGGGGAAAGCATCCCAACGGTTTGCGGATCCCAAGCGATAGAGATCCATAGCGCGCCCCAAATTTGAGACGTCTAATTTAGTGAGGGCTTGCGGGAATTTCATAAAATAGATAATATCACTAGACTGGTAATTCATTTCATTGAATCCTGTTGGTTTTGAAGGCGCGGGGGTTTCTGATCCGATTCCCGCGCCTTTTTATTCTATGCGATAGGCTATTTCAATCACCTGTATTTTCATGGTGAGCCCCTCAAAGGGCTGAAGCTCAAAGAGAGCATTCGGGGATCTCAGTTGATACATTCCCCAACGCGTGATCGGCTCCACTTCAAGCCAATCCAAGATCGCGGGGATGATTTGAAGTGGCATGGCGTTATTGCCACTAAGCCACTTGGAGATCGTTGATCTATCAAAGGCTTTTCCCCGTGAGGATTTGAATCCCTCACTTTCCAAGAAGCGCATCAAATCAGCGCTTGATCTTCTCTTCAGGTTCAATAGCGAATAGAGCGCGGCGCCAAAGTCTTTATGACTGTTCATTTCTGATCCTGTTGTTAATGGGTGAAACGTGATTCACTACCATCAGTATACTTGATTTAAGGCGATTTGTATAGCCCTAAATGATGATTTTCATTCAATGGAGGGATCCTGACCAACGCGCCACCTTGATCACGAAAAGCCCAACCTTGGATCTTTTTTTAAGAAAAGAATTAAAGATTGGGCTGTTGTTGCTGTTTCCTGTTGCCTCCAATCGCTGATGGATAGCGCGTTTACAGGAGCCTCTAAATAAAGTGGAAAACTATCCAAATTAAATGCTTGATCTCTCTGATCTTGCCTTCTTTCTATTGATTTCCAATCATTATGCTTGTATAATAAATACATAGAGAGCGAGAGAGAACAACCCAAACAAGGATCAGAAAATGAGCTACCAAATCACAACCAAAACCAACAAGCTAAACCAAACCATCATCATCATCACTTTTCCTCACTTCACTGAAATTGTAGACGCCAACGGCCATGGCCTTGATACCAACAGGATCGCAGCGCGAGTGAGCAAAAAAGTGGCGCGCGAAATTCAAGCCAAAGTGATTTCCATCTTCAACGCAACCCTAACCGCCCAAGAGAAGCAAGAGAAAATCTTGAGTGGGCGCTGGATGATTGTTTCAACCTTCGCCGATAATAGCCTTCAATGGGAGCGCATCACCCGCCAAGCCCACCCCCGGTCACTGACTTCTGAAGGCGCATATATTGGCGGCTACTTTGTACCAGGACGCGATAAAAACGCGTTCTTCTGGAGCCAAACAAGCCGCAAAAATGGAACCTTCAGAAAAACAGAATCTCCCACCAATATCGGCCTTGATAGAATGGAAGGCCTCCATATTTGGAAGAAATAACCCAACGGGGGCGAAAGCCCCCACCAACCCCCACCCCCTCAAAACCAAAAACTCAGGATCAAAACAATGAACCAGCGATACACCGTTTATGAAAAAATAATTGAATGCGATAATTGGAGGAACTGCTCTGAATGTTGTGGACCAAGTGAAGAAGATATTGATCTATCTACTCTTGAAGACAAAATTGATGGATCACCCTCTTACAGGAGACGGGTTCGAAAGCTAAAAGTAGGTCAGAAAAGCAGAGCAACAAAACAAGAGCGAAGAGATATGAGATGGGATCCTAAATCAGGTCATGTTCTAATTTGGACAAAAAGGATAATCTAACGGGGGCAATAGCCCCCACCCCCTCAAAACCAACAGGATCAGAAAATGTTTGAACTCAGTTTAATTAAAAAACCCAATGCCATTGGCATCTTCATAAAAGGCACGATCACACCTTATAGATGGACAGATTATAATCTGGTTTTCATCTGTTGTGATGAAACCAAAGATATTGAAGAGCTTGAAGTCCATTTTAAGACTGATGTATATCCCGTTGAAAATCTGGATTATGTGGCCCGATTAGCGGGAAGCAAAACAACCCTCTCACAACAGAAGAATCCTCCAATGAGAGCAGATCTAACTCATGAAGAATTCATTGAATTCATCAAAGACGAGATGGGATTTACTCTTCAAGCTGATCATATGTGCGCCGCGTTATCCAGTGGGGCGCGGGGTAAGTTGAAGCCAACAGAGCTTTTGGAATTTCTCAAAACCAATAAGAAATTTACTTATCGCCATGGACCTGATCCCCGCGGGGGATCAAGGATTTGGAATTTCAATGATATAGATCGGCGCAGTGCGATCCGCCTCTTGGAAGCCTTCTTCTTAATTTGTATTGATTAAACCCAACGGGGGCGAAAGCCCCCACCCCCTCAAAACCAACAGGATCAGAAAATGAGCTTAACCCTAAATCAAATTCTCCTTCTAGCTGAAGCGAAGAGCGCCAACGTGATCGGGTGTTCTTTTGAGAGCATGCAAGCCGCGCTTAAACCCGCCAACTGTAAAGAAGGCGAAACCCTGAAAACGTTGGATCAATGTATTGATCACGGCTGGATCATTAGTCTTGAACTCAAATATCAGCCCAAAGGTAAATTCAAAGACGCCCCCCGCGTTCAACAAAATTATTTTGCCTATGTGGAGCATCTTAAGAAACTCCATGGCCCGCGCTATTGGATCACTCCTGCGGGGATCCAGGTCTTAACAGATCAGTTAAAGAGATGTGCTGAAGTTGCTGATCTCATTGATCAAGGGATTGGGGGTGGAGAATGAACGCCCATGATTTGATCCTGGCTATAAAAATGGCCGCCGCCGCCGTCTTCACTGGATATGTGATTTTCCTTCAAGCGCTGGAGATGATGATTTTCATTCATTGAACCAATGCGCCACTTTGATCACCAAAAGCCCAACCTTGGATCTTTATTTGAGAAAATAATTAAAGATTGGGCTGTTGCTGTTGTTTGGTGGAGCCTTCAATTATAGATTGGTGGCTGATCTACAACAGTTGCCTTCTTGGACAACTTAATTAACCATTTAGACAACTCCAACTTGCCTATTTAGGCAACTCTCTGTTGATTTATAGTCACTATTATCATATAATGAATTATAGAGAGAGAGAGCAACCCAAACCAACAGGATCAAAACAATGACAAACTCAAACCAAATTCTTGACACCTATAAAAAATCAGAAACAGCCCGTTATGAATTGAGAACAGAGAAGCAGTGTTTGAAATTGTATTTCGTATGCTGGATTCCCGAACTTGAAGAATGGGATCAAACTTTTGTTGGATATGTAGCCAACGTTTCAGGATTTATGATCGCCGTGGATGAAATTGAAGAAGAAATGAACGCGATCGGATTAAGCTTTAAATAAAACCCAACGGGGGCAACAGCCCCCACCCCCTCAAAACCAAAAACTCAGGATCAAAACAATGGCTAAAACAATTACTAATGAAATTCTTGATCGTCATATTCAATGGAAAATTGAAGGATATGGCCATTGTCCAATTGATGAAATTGCCCTCTGTTTAACTCAAACCCCCGCTTTATTAGAAGAGCTTAAAGATACATCTCGTTTATTTACTCTATTGAAGAATAGAGAAATGAAACCCCTAAAGCTTCTTATCCGACGAAGAATTAACTCCTTAGAAAAGAAGGGGCTCTTAACCCGCATAACCAACGGTTGGAGCCTCAACCGCCATGGATATGTATTAAATTGGCGGCTTACAAATGATAGCCGATACACTAACTAAACTCCAACGGGGGCAACAGCCCCCACCCCCTCAAACCAACAGGATCAAAAAAATGTTTGTACTAGTTCAAGACGAAAATGAAGCCTATGTTCACATCAACCTTCAACTCATTTTTTCAATTGAATTGATCAGTGAAAAACAAAACGGCTTTAAAGCTGTTTATCTCTTGAAAACAAGCGTAGAAGCTTGTGGATTTAAGGTGAAGGATACTCTTGGGAAATTGGAAGGCTACTTGAGATCTCAATGGGTTTAAGAACCCCCACCCCCTCAAACCAACAGGATCAAAAAAATGAAAATCACTTTTAAGAAAAATGGAACCGTCAAACTTCAAAATTATGAAGTTGGGCTTATCTCAAAATCCAAAATTTGGCGCTTCAATTGGAGCGGTATTTTATGCGGTGGAAAATCTCTATCAAAGTTGAGAAAAGCTGGATTGGATCTTTCCTATGAAGCCCCAACTTTGAGAGAGCTTAAATCAAGCTTGAAACAAATAACGCCCAATCAAATCAAACAAATAGAAGCGATCTTAACTTCTCAAAGATCACGGGAAAATCTTAAAACCCATCAAGATTCTAAAATGATTAATGAACTCTTCAGAGGATTGGGATTTGGAGGATCTGATGATTAACCATGAATTGCACTTGAAATTAAGGCGTGATTATGAAATTGCCTCCTCCAAAGGAACTGAAGCTTTTAAAGCTTATTTAAGAAATTCCCATAATCCAGAGCTTAAGGAACATTGGCAAAAGCGCAGAAAAGAACGGATCACCATTGAAAATCTATTGATTACATTAATTCAACGTTGGTATGGGCTCACTTATTTAGAAGCCAAAAGACAAATCACCTATAAAAAACAAGATCTTAATTCTTATCACGAATTGATTAAAGTAATTCCTCCCAACCAACAGGATCAGAAATGAACATTGCAACTCAAATGGCTAGCTATTTCGACAATGATGGCCAAATCTTTGAATATAACGGGATCTCTTTGGAAGAGGCTTGTTTAAGCGCGGGAGCAATTCACCTGAAAAATGTGGATTATCTCCATATCTCCCACACCAAAAAAGGAGGCCATTTTGATGAAGTCTTTGAATTCAAAGACAAGAGCTATATTTCTATCAGTGGGGAAGGGTGGGATTTTTCCAACAGAAAAGGGATTTCTTGGGAAGATTGTATCCTTAAAAAAAATGAAGAGGAGTTTCTGAAACTCCAAGACGAGCGGGAAGAATACCGATCAAGCGAAGGGTGAAATATGATTAAAATCGGTTCCCTCTTTTCAGGGATCGGCGGCTTTGAATTAGGGGTTGAATATGCTCTTAATTCTGGTGGCATTGAAACCCAAGTTTGTTGGCAAGTGGAGATCGATCCATTTTGCCAAAAGGTGCTTGAAAAGCACTGGCCAAACAGCCGGCGCTATTCTGACATCACAACATTAAACCCCGCAGAATTGGAACCCGTTGATCTTGTGATTGGCGGCTTTCCCTGCCAAGACATCAGCCAAGCGGGATTTGGAGAAGGCATAAATGGATCAAGATCAGGATTATTCTATGAACTTATGCGGATCGTTCGCTCAGTGGGATCCCCTTTCGTCTTGCTGGAGAACGTACCAGCAATCACTATTTCAAATAGAGGGCTTGGATCAGTTCTTGGAGAATTGGCCAACGCGGGGTTTAATGTTCAGTGGGAAAGCATATCGGCGGCCGATTGTGGAGCGCCGCATAAACGATCGCGTTGGTTTGGCTTGGGCTACTCCAACAGTTTGCGGGAATTACAACAAAAAAGGGCTATCTCAAAAGAGCGGGGACGGCTTAATAACGCAAGTGAAACAACACAATTGGCCAACGCCCACAAAAGGATTTGTAGAAGCCTTTCCAATTCCTCAACTCCATCCAGGATCCAAAACCCGAAAAGTATTAAAATGCCAAAAGCTTCATTCTTTAAGCTTGGGGGAAGCAATTCAAATCATTCACCGCCCAAAGGATCCAGTGGGATCAATCGGGAAAAAACAACTGAACCCCGCATGGGTGGAAACCTTAATGGGATTTCCCCAAGGTTGGACCTGTTTAAATTCCCCAAAGGAAGAGGATTAAGCCAATTTGATTGGGAACCCCCGCGGCTTCATAAAAGAAAAGCGCTTGATGCAAAAAGGATCAAAGCGCTTGGAAATGCAATTGTTCCCGCCCAAGCCGCTCTTGCTGTTGATGTGTTGGGCTTGATTCCTCTAATCCTCAAATAGAGATTTCACCCGCTTGATCAATTTGAATTGATCCTTGGATTCTTCAAGTTGCTGAAGTGTGGAAAGCAAGCCTTTCCTTGGGCGTTTTTTATCTCTCAACTCCATCAACCAAAGGCTGATCTCTATCACTGAGGAGATCAGTCTATCTCTTCTTTCCTCTCCCATCTCTTTCCAATTTAAAGCGCCGCCCAAATAAATAGGATCATCCAAAGTTTCATCAATCCAATCTCCAACAGCCTTCACAACCGCGCGCCTTTTGTCTTCACCTTGGGCTTCTTCAATATCTCGCAACTCAGAAACCAGCGCCCAAACATGATCGATAATTTCAGCGATCAACTCCACTTCATCCACTGAGATCCAGCGCTTCAAGAGTAGATAGATCAATTCTGTTTTCATTGGTCTTTTCCCCGTTCTTCTTTGTAAATTGCTTTGGAAACCCATTGGGTCCAATGGCCATCTTCCACAAGCCCCGCATCACGTTGGAATTCTTCAAGCGCGGCTTGGCTTAATCTTCCCCAATCTCCATCAACTCCACTGGCCCCCAAATCATATCCACAATTGATCAAGGCGGTTTGTCTTCCCGCGGCGCTTTGATATGGCGCCCAAGAATCAGCCAATGCAGAATTGAAATATATTCCTCTCAAAACTCGCGCCATTGGAAAGCCCAACACATCAATTTTGCGGGATGGACAAAGATCCGCATGGCCGTGATGATGTTCAGGTTTGATCCCTGGATACGCTTTAACGATCTTGCGCCCCAACTCAATCATCATCTTGATCTGTTCTTCGGGCCATGGAGCTATCCACATTTCTTGCCTTCCATTTTGAGACAAACAGCGGATCCAATCTTTCCCCGCGGGAATTCCACGCCTTGCATAACCAACATGGACCACTTCAATTCCAATAGTGGCGCGGGCTCCCTTAAACGCTGATCCCCTTAATGGCCGGCCATCAATCTCCAAGGTTTGGCCGGCGCCACAATGCCAAGATCTATTTTGCATTTCAACATATTGATCAACGCCTTCTTCCTCAGATCTCCCAACGCAAAAGTGCGCGCTCGCTTGGCCCTTCCTTAAAGGATTTGAGCCCCCCAAGATCTTGCGGGCTGTTTTAAGATCATGGGTGGCCGTCCAATGCCAAGTAATCCCAAGCGGTTGATAATTTGTTGCTCTTGTCCAACCCCGCGAAACCGCATGGCCTTTCTGAATAGGGATAAGGTGATCGCGGTTTATCTTCATCTCAGGATTTCGCCCTCTTGTCTTCATCAATTACGATATGAACAACAGGTTTGAAGCCCCTCAAAATAAGAGCGCCCAAAACGATCCCCAGTGGCGTTGATCCTCCACTTGCCAAAAGAGCCATCAGCGGATCAACTTGAGCCGCGCTTTGAAGAACTTCAGCGGTTGCGAGTGTATCTTGTGCCATTGCTGGAGCAAGGAAAAGGATCAAAGCGAAAAAACATAATTGGCTCATATCAACTCCCTATTTCCCCTCTTTTTAGTATGCCATGATTGGCGCCGCTCTTCCACTTGGCCCCCATCAGTTGGGGGCGACGGCTGTTCTTCTTTGAGACTAACGGCGCAGTAATTAAGAATTTGATCCGGCCTTATGGAGAAATAATCAACTTGATATTCGGGAAGCGCTGGATCTTCCAATCCCTTCACCCCCACCAATTTGATCAACCCTTGAAGCATTGGATCGGGAATCAGATCAGCGCACCTAACACTAACCTGATTCCCTTCATTTTGAATGGTGATAATGAATTTAATCATTGGCCTTAATAGAGATAGTGAACTTGAAGCACATCATCACTTGCGGGATTGTCGCCAAATGTGACAACAGTATTGGCTCCTGAATTAGCGATCGTGTATTCACTCGCGCCACTTGGACTACTCGCAACAGCCTTGCAAACTTGGCCATTTCGCATCACGATCGCCATTTTGTGAAAAGCAGCAATTGTGATTTGTTGAGTCAAGTTAAAACCACTTGTTGATCCGTCGGGGCTCAGGGTATCCACTTCAGCGCTAAAACCAACCTTGGCCAAGGTAACCGCTGAATTAGCAATTTGAGCCGTTCCAATGCCAAGATCAGAAACCTTTAATCCGCTTGCGCCAACGCCCAAAGAAGATCCATCCAACACCAAACCCAAACCGCTTGAATTGGAGATACCTTTGTTTGATTGAAGTTGAACCGCAGATCCGCTCACTTTGTTGGCGGTGGTGATTGTGCTTAATTTTGAATCAGCAATTGAGCCGGCCAACATTGCATTGGAAATTCCACTGGCCTTAACTCTGATAGCATCACTGAAAACTTCAATAGAAGAATCATCAACAGCAACATCCAAAGAAACGCTTGCGCCCAATGAAACTGAACCGCCGCCGGTTAAAGCATTTCCCGCGGTAACAGTAACAGAGGAATTGGAGAGCTTCCCATTATCAATGGAACCCGCCAACATTGCATTGGTTACACCTGAAGCATTGACTTTTAAGCCGCTTGCACCAACAGTCAAAGAAGATCCATCCAACACCAAACCCAAACCAGTTGAATCAGCGATACCCTTATTGGATTGAAGTTGAACGGCGGATCCGCTCACTTTGTTGGCGGTGCTGATTGTGCTTAATTTTGAATCAGCGATCCCGCCGGCCAATTGAGCATTGGTGATTGTTCCAACCAAAGAAGACGTTGGATAAGAAGTGGCATCAGAAAGATCAAAAGCGGGGGTCGCATCACTTGCCCCAAGTGCAAGACTCACACCACCAAAGGAAACAGAAGAATTAGCGAGCTTAGAATTGGCGATTGAACCAGCCAATTGAGCATTGGTGATTGTTCCAACCAAAGAAGACGTTGGATAAGAAGTGGCATCAGAAAGATTAAATGCGGGGGTCGCATCACTTGCCCCAAGTGCAAGACTCACACCACCAAAGGAAACAGAAGAATTAGAGAGCTTATCATTTCCAATGGAGCCGGCGAGTTTTCCCGCACTGATGGAACCGGCCAACATTGCATCAGTAATTCCACTTGCCTTAACCCTCAAAGAGTCAGAGTTGATCTCAATAGAGGAATTATCAACATTAACAGAAAGTGTATTTCCACTTTTAGCTAATCCATTTCCCGCGGTGATTTGGCCGGCGCCACTGAATTGAGTGAAAACCAAAGCATTGGTTCCAACAACACCCGCGCCTTTGTTGTTTGTACAAACAAAACCGTTATCCCCGTTGGCGGTTCCTTGTTCAATAAAAGTGAACGCTCCCGCTTCATCATCTCCCGCGGCAAAATCTGAAGCACGCGACCACGATCCGGCGGAGCAAACATAGATTCCATTTTCAGTTCCCGTGGATTGATCCTTAACCAAAACACGATCATTGGCCGTGATGGAAATACCATCAATGGTTTGGGTTCCACTTAAACTGATGTTGGCGGTTGTTGCTGCTTTACAGCTTTCTTTTAAATCCAATCCAGCGGCAACAGAATCCACATAGCCTTTTGTTGCGGCTTGGGCGTCGGCTGATGGAGTAGCAACAGTGATCGTTCCACTTGCAAAATTGAACGTATCAGTCAAATCCATCTTGGCCGCGTTCACCGCATTGGCGGCGATCTTGGCTTGGGAAATTGCTAAATCTTTGATTTGGTTGGAAACAAATTGAAGGGCCATGGGTCAAGAACTCCTGAAGTAAGTAACAACGATCTTTTCCCCGCCGCTCGGTATAAAATTAAGCCTTAAAGATTGTTTGGTCAATATTGAAAAACCATCATCATCATCATCTTTAATGATCTTTTGGCCATTTCTGAAGACTTGGAGGGATCGCCCCGTGAATTTAAGAGTGGTATTAAAAACCTGATTATCTCCTGAGATCTGAGACGAAAGATCTTCTTGATAGGGGGTGAACCTCCAAGCCGGCGCCCCCATTATTCCCAACCCGCCAAAACGTAAATCACCGCTGATTCAGTGCAAGTTCCCGTGTTGGTTTGGGTGCGATAGAATAATTTTCCTGTTGAAGAGTAATAAGGCACCGCGCCGTTATCGGGCGTTCCCATGATCAGCGTTCCAATTGCAGTGGCGGCGCTCGCTTGAAAAACTCCTTGGGTTCCTCCTAATGGATTGGTTGCGGTTCCAATAGCGGGGCGACTAGTTGCGGCGCCCCCTCCCGCTGTTGAAGTTAAGGATTTAACCATCACAATCCTTCCAACATTGGGAAGATTGGAGATCTCCAATTCATCAGCGGGGCCAATGGAAGTTCCACTGATTGAAATTTCATACATATCAGCGTTCGGAGCAACTCCAGAAACGCGGGTTGTTGTTGCGGGTGAATAGGCCATGATTTTCCTCTACGTGTTTGAGATGTGATAGGTTTTAATTGTATAGATACCACGTTGAAGATCAAGAGACATTGAGCGCACATGCCCAACGCCAAGATGATCATTCACTGAACGCCAATCAAATTTAACCCTATGGCCTGGCAAAATACCAGCGGCGCCGGCGCCAAGTTGGGCTTGCGTTACTCTGATTTTCTGAGAATGAAGCGTGTTGATCGCGGCGGCGCATCCACTTGAGTTAGGAACCCGCACGCCAGGGAAATTAACAACCTGTTGAACTGTTGCCCCAACAGCCGTTACTTCTGATCCATCAGTAGCGGTGGACGCTTGAAGTTTATCAGAAATATAGTTGGCATAAATTCCATTGGTAACAGTTTGATTGGCATATTCTCCAGCGGGATCCAAGCTCTCCACAAGATCAACAATATCTTCAGCAATGAATGTATAATCAGGAGTGGAAGACGCCCAAGGAAACACGGGTTCAAATCGATAATTTCCCGCCGTGTTGATCCTCAAAAGAGAACCAGTGCGCCGCATGATTTCAGTGAAGAGATCAATTTGATCAACGGGGGTGGTTTCCCCTCTAAATGGCCAAACTCCATAAAGTTTATCAAAGCCATTGGTGAGAGTAGCCGCCCAAGCATCATTAACAGATCTTGAAAAATCAGCTTGGGGGGTTGCTCCCGCAGAATATCCGCACGCCTCAAATATTGAAGAGAGCACATCACCAGCGCCAACAACTGAAGTGGTGATGTCTTTTAATCCTTTGGTATCAACTACAATGATCGAATCAGATTCAACAGTAATTCCCCCGCCGTCTTTGATCTCTAATGTTCCCGCGCTTGCGTTCCAATTTCCCCATTGACTTGCGGCGGGTGTTCCACCGCTTGGACCTGTTGCCGCTATTCCATCAACTCTAACCGCAGTGGGTTGTTCATATTGAAATGATGAAGGAACGCCCCCGATCGAAACTTTAGCCAAGCTTCCATCATCTTCAATCAAGAAAGCGTAAATTGGAAATCCAGTTGGTGAAGCCCCCAACCCCTTCATTCCAAAAGAGAGCGGCTTGATCGTTCCATTTAGTGAATCGGGAAAGCCCAAAGAAACCGCATTATCAGATGTATAGGTTGCGGCCCCCGTATCATCAGCCGCATTAAAACCCAATAATGCTTCAGCGGTGGTAGTGGCATTGCTCCAATAAACCGTAAAATTGGATCCCGCTGAAATGGTGAATTTACCTGTTGTGGAGTTATAGCTTGCTGAATAGCTCAAACCCCCCGCCGCATTAAACGCGCGTTGAAATTCACTGGCCATTTCATCAGCCGAATATTGATCCGCTGTTAATGTTGCTGTAAGTGCGCCGGCGCCTTCACTTAAAAGAATTGTGTTGTTGGAGGCTGTTACTGTAAAAGCAGAATATGTTTCAGTGCTCAAAACCCCGCTAATGGTGATCGCGCTTTGGATCTTCAGTTGAATTAACCCAGTGCGATAGGAATATGAATAGGCGCCTGTAAATGGAACCGTTCCAATAAACACGCGGGTTAAATTGGATACACTCGTTTCACTTCTCAACCCATACCAGATCTGAACATTGGCGCCTTCAATTCTATGGCTTGAAAAATCACTGATTAAGTCAACATCACCGCGCCCCTTTGGATCGGCTGTTAAGATCACGGTTTGAAGAACGGGGCGGGGAATTCCTTCTGATAAATTCCCGCAGTCTTGAGCTATTTGGCCTCCTGTTAATCTTGGCTCCCAAAACTTATCACCTGTTGATCCGCTGGTTGAATCATACAAAATACAACCCGCGGGATCCATGGAGGTATTGCAGAAATATCGGATCACTCCATCAGGATAAGCCAAGCGCATCACAATTCTATTCTTGGGGGAATTGCTCATACTTGCCGCCGCGGGATTTGTCTAAAATTGATCCCTCCAATACTCCAGCGGGAAGGCTCCGCCGTGTTCACTGTTAATTGTGGAGAATTCATGATTTGGCCCCAAATTGCTTCTTTGGCGCCTTCACTAATATCTCCTGAAATGAAAAGAGGAGCGGGGCGATCTCTATAGATCAGTTCAATGGTGTCTTTGTCACTGTTTTGAATAGCGATCCATTGAACAACCAAAGAGCGAACTTGCGGGAAGGATTGCCCCGTTAACATTCCTCCAAAGGTTTGGGCTTGCGGTGAAGGATCTGCTAAATTGACTTGATAATTTTGAGCCCAAGCCCGTGAGGGTTTTGTCAATGCGCCAATTCCACCCCTTCCAATTTCATGATTTAGACGATCTGATCTTGGCGTTGGATCGCTAATGTAGAGCGTCCAATATTGGCGGGAAGTTGCGGGGCTTAATTCAGCGCATCCAATATCATTAAAATCATCAGTCAAGAAGTCAGTTCCCGCAGTGAACGCTTTTTCCAATGTTCCCGCGCCGTCAAAATGTTCTCTATAAGTATCTCCTGTTGAAATCACTCCAATCATTGAAGCCGCTGAAGAGTACAGACGGATCACCGCATTGGATGAAAAGTTGGTACCAACAAAGAAGATCCCCGTTGGGCTTTGAGCGCTCCCAAGATTGAATTCAATGTAGCCTTCACTTTGAACCCGCACTTGATCACCTTCATAAGAAATTCCACCTGAATCATTGGAAGTGTAGCCCAAAAGGGAAGCCGCCTTTGAAGTTGTCCAGGTGATGCCAAAGGCGATCGCAACAGTTCGGGCGATCGTAAATTTCCCTGTTGTTGTTGAATAGGTGCACGTATAAACCCCCGTTGGACCCGCCGCCGTCATACGGGTCGCAACTTCAGCCGCTAAAGTTGTTCCTGTATAATTTCCACTTCCCAAGGTTACTGTTGCTGCGCCGTCAATTGGATCGTTGAAATTAATGGTGTCATTGTCTCCACTCGCAACCCGAAACAGCCCACCCCCATCAGCCGCCACTGCAAACTTGAAGGGCTTTCCAAGATAAACATTTTGCATGTTGGTTTTGGGAAAGTCTGTTGACTCACTTGAAACAGTTATCGCACCTGATGATAATCCATCAGTGGTGATGTTGGATCCATACATAAAAGCAACATTGGCGGCCATAATTAAATTCCACTCGCTGATAGAGGATCACGCAAAACCAAATTTGGATTAATTTGGGTGTTGATTCTCTTTTGTCTAATTCCCTGTTGAATGATTGGATCAAGCCCAAAACCCAAGCGCTCGGCATCAGCCGAAAGCACCAACTGAATAACATTATTGTTTTCTTCTTGGGGGGTTGAAGCTTGCGGGGATCTCAATGAAGAGATCGCCATAACTGTATCATTGGGGGAAAGCTTAAAAGATCCTTCGGGGCCAACATAGAAACGGCTTTGATTATTTGGAGGGGAATAAAGATCACCCGCTCTTCCAAAGATCCCGCGATCCTCCTGGCCCCCATCAGTGAGAAAATCAGGCAATAAGGATTTGAAGAATTCAACCACGTTACTGATCATGTCTCTAAAGAATCCTTTGACGCTTTCCCCAAGATCTCTGAACGCGCCCCGCCAATCCTCCTTAAATCCTCTGAAGAAATCCCCAACACCTTGGCCAATTTCAAGAGCTACATCTTTAAGGCCTCCTAAAATATGCTGTAAAATCACCTTGGGAATTTCAATATAAATGGTGATGAAAATATCAATCAATCCACGGATCAACGCGGGGATAATATTCCCTAGTGCGCCAATCAATTCAGTGATGAAACCTTCATCAAGTAATTGTTCAATCGCTGATACCAATCCATCCATTGCTTTAGGGATGGCTTCAGGGATCGCCAAGACAAGATTTAAGACAGCTTCAGTGATCGCGGGAACCAATGCTTCAATCAATGGCCCCATCTCGGTCAAGATCGCTTCAAAGGCGCCAATCGTATCAGCAAAACTTTGGGCTACTTTTTCAGCGCCTTCTTCTTCCATTAGGATTTTCCCAAGGTCAAAGACGGCTTGAACAATTTGGCCCGCCAATCCAGGAATTTCTTGAAGGAGTGAAGCGCCCCCACTCATGAAGGCGTTGGTGATCTGATCTGTTAATCCAGTTGCTCTTATCTGTTGCTCTTGAGATAAGCCAAAATTCCCCATGGCCGCCAAGCGGTTGATCTCTTCAAGTTCTTCTTTGGCGGCTTTAAGTTGGGGGCCAAATTCAGCCAACACTTCAGCAATGGATCCTTTCCCGATTAGAACCGGCGCCGCAAGAAACATATGAATATTAGATATAGTCTCTTGAAGCTCTTGGGCGCGGGTTTTGGTTTGGGCGGGGAAAAGGGCTTTGAGCTTTTCACGAAATTGATCAAGTGCGCTGATCTGTTTCTCTACTCCATCAACAGTTTCTTTAACCGCATCCCCCACCCCCTCAGATCCATCAATCAAAATATTGCTGATGTCCCTTTCTGATCTTGCCACTAAATCCTTCTTGGCCAATTCAATCGCAGCAATGACTTCAGAATTGTTCCTATATTTTTCAGCCAAGCGATCAAGGGCTTCAACTTCCACTTCAAGCGCAACTTGGATCTTCTCTTGATCTGTTAATGTATCTTCAACCGCTGATCTTCTTTGGGCGGCCAACTGTAAAAGCACGCCTTCAATTTCATTCTTATAGGCCAACCACTTGGCGGCTTTTCTTGCGGCTTCTTCAGCCTTCCTTTCTTGCTCCGCTCGTTTCCTTTCTGCTTCAAAAGCTTTGGTGGTTGTTTCTGTTAGATCGTCCCTTTTCTTTTTTAAATTGATCAGGTCTTCTATCGTGCGATCATAATCAGCGCGGGCTCTTTTTAGAGCGTCTTGATGCTTTTCAATGGCTCCAATGGTTTTTAAAGTCGCAACATCAACAGCTTCAAGCGCTTCTTTCTTTTTTCGCGCCGCCTCCCTATCTTCAATAGCAAGAGTGATCATTCCTCTGTAAGCTTCCCTATTGGCTTGATCAGCCGCTCTAATTTTCAAGTCATATTCATCAAGTGCGCCACTCATAAGATCAAGAGCGGTTTGCACATCCTGGATCCGTTCTTTTAAATTTTTATGGGCTTCACTAAATCTTTCTGTTTTTTCAGCCGCCGCCTCTTGCGCCGCTTCAGCCTCTTCAACATTCTTCTTCAATTTGGAATAAGCAAGCGCAAGAGCACCCGCCACTAAAGTTAAACCGCCAAGAGCAAGAGCCCAACCTTTCCCTGCTTTGGTGACGGCTTCTAAAACACTAGCTGCTTCTCCAATTTTAGAAACCGCTTCCCCTAATTCAGGATTCAAAGTTGAGATCGCCCCGCCCAATGCTGAGGCAATAGAATCAGCATCACCCGCATTATCACTAAAATCCTTTAAGCCTTTGGCCGCATCTTCTGAAGAAGTGGCGGTTTGCTTCATGTCTCCCGCGGCATCTTTTGCAGCATTGCCCAACTCATTTAAATTGGTTCCATCCACCCCCCGCACTGCGCCGGCTACTTCTTTAACTCCCTTTTCAATTTCATCCATAGAAGCGGCGCCGCGTTTTCCCGCGCTCTCCATGTCTCCTGTTAATTCATCAAAGGCGCCCCCAATCTTATCAATGGCCCCAACAGCGTTTTGACTTTCTACATCAATCTTCAAACTCAGATCGGCCATTTCAAAACCCCTTTGAATCCTTGAAGGCTTGATCAGCCTTTCTTCTTGCCTTCTCTATTTTAACTCTATCTTGTTCTATCCGATCCTGTTCTCTTGAGATAGTATCAAGCCCTTCCATTAATCGGGCGGGTTGTTCTAAAATTCCACCCGCAAAAGGCAAAAGGTGACGGTTGCGATAAGCCCCCGCCAACTTCAACAGATGAAGGTGATTGGGATCAATTCCTCCCGTGAATCTATGATTATAATTCATGGGGCATTGGTCCAACCAAAGATCTTTATAATCAAGAGCTACTAAAGGGTGATGCGCTGAAAATACCGCATCAGCAGGGGTGAACATTTCAGCCTTTGATTTTGGCCTCTTGATCACCCCGCAACAGTTGCGGCGCCTTTGAAGATCCTTCTTAATACAGGTTCCACAATTCCAAGGTTGATCCATATTTATCACATGAACCAACCTCCTCAGTTTCCCACTGCTGAAGTGGATAACCTGGATATATCAAGAAGATCGTTCACTACCTGAATTAACAACCAATCGGGCGCATAATGATAAAGAAGTTGTGCGGGGGTGGAGTAGCGGGGATCTTCCCCATCAAAATTAACACCACTCACCACTTCAACGCACTGGCCAAAAGCATAGCCGGCTTCATTCTCTCTTTGGTGTTGCATTTTATCCGCAACATCATCATTTCCCTCTTCTCTAATTTGAGCAATGGAGAGATTTTCAAGAAGAAGTTGAGTGTTGATCCCTGATCTCGCATATCTGCAACGCGCAAGCGCTGATCTTTCTGATCCATTGGGGGGCGTCAATTTAAGGCCTATTTCAATATCATCCTTTGAATAGGTTTTCGCCTTCACCGCTGATTTAACAAGAATATTTAACATTTTCGTTTCCCTTTTAATGAGCGGCAAGAGAGGAGCGGATTAAGACGGGGAAACGATAAGTCCACCCACCCCCCCCTTGCCAAAACTTCTATCAACCGAAACCAAGTTTCAATTCATCTTCATCTGATGAAGATAAACGCGCTTCCCCTCTTAAGACAACTGAAACGGGGCCATCACCTGATCCGCTGATCGGCGTCCCTTGAAAAACAACATTGGGCATGGAGAGCATTACCAATTTTCCCGCAGTGCGCCCCCACTGAATAAAACATGTAGAGCCCAATCCCATGAATCCTCTAAAAGCATCAAGTTGTGAACTATCACGTAGATAACCTTCAATCTCAACTTCAACAGTTCGCATCCCCGCCGCATAATCTGTTCCTTGCCCTTCGCTTGAAGAGCTATCCCTTAAAACGCTGATGTTGTCATTAAGATTTACAGAAACACGAGTAGCGGGAAATTGAACAGACGTTCCACCTATAAAAACGTCGCAGTAAATTGAAGGGATCGGGGTTTGAGTGCTCAAACTTGGAGTTGGGCGATAGGGGCGAACGGCTGTTGAAATTGCATGTGTATCACGGGTTGTTCCATCATAGCCCCGTTCAACAGTCATTGTTCCCGTTCCCGTATCTGCTGATTTTGCTGTTACCTTCATGGCTTCAGCCTCAATAAGGATTCTGGATCCAACAGAGACAACTCCTAATTCAGTGAGGGAAACAGTAACATCAGTTGCCAAGGATCCTGTAATTGCTGAAGATAAAGTTGTTCTTCCCGTGAAGATCTCTTCACCTGATCCTTCTCCACTGAATGAAACATTCAAATATCCTTCCCCGCCGTGTTCCCAAGAGATCGCCATTGTTGTTGGGGCAAACCCCGGCATGGCTTGAGAGATCATGGCAACTTTATCACCTGAATCGATATAGCTCCACATAGTCAAAGATCCATCACGCGCCGCTTTAAGAGAATATGTATTTGTTGCGCTCACAACATCAGCGGTAACGGGTGGGGCTGAATGGGCTGGAGTAACCGTCAAAGTTCCCGTGCTATTGTTTGTGCAAAATCGAGCTTCAGCGGTTCCAACTGGAGTGAATTCATTGGAGGTAACAACAACAAAAGTTCCCGCGGTAACATTGGCGGGAGTAGCTATTTTATATGAAGTAGTGGTTGGGCTTGGCGCGGCTTGAACAGCATCACTGGTATTATCAACCGAATCTCCAAAGAAAGTATTCTGAAGAAGTCCATCAATATTGGGAACAGTTCCCGCGCTACCACTTGCACGCACTACCAAATTAAATGTTCCATCACTTTGAGGAAATCCAGGGATCGCACCCGCTCTTGATCGGCTTGTTCCCGTCTTATCGGGAATTGCAGCATTGACGCGGCTTGCGTTAATCTCTGTTCCATCACTCACATGATAGAAATCTGTACCCGCTGGATCAGCGGCGGTTCCATAAGTAGTTTCTGCTTTTAATGCGACGGCTTGAAAAACTGCGACGGCTTGATTTGATGCCATGATTTACCTCTCTTTAATTTTCTTGGAATCTCACTAACAGCGGGATTAAAAACGTACCATATAATGGCCCCTTCCCATCAGCTATTTGACCACTCCAAATTGTTGACTGAGGAAGAATTTGAACCAACGCGGGATCATTGGATGAAGTTTGGCCGGCTGTTGGATCTACTTCAAATAAATATCTAACCGCTCGCTCAAATCTTGAACGCCGCCTAAATAATCTTTCCCTATCCCCGCGCGGTTCCTCGCAAGCAACCCAAAGACTGATCACCGCATCACTTAATCCATTGGTGCGGGAAATTGGATTGATCTCTTCAGCATCCAACACAATCACGGTATGATAAGGAAAAGATCTGTTGGCGCTAAAATCACCACCCCCAACATAATAGGCTCCACTTTGAGGAGCACTTAAAGAGAGGTTGGGTTTTCCTTGCGCCACTGCTTCAGCATCAACCGCGGTTAATTGAGTTTGAAGATTGGCTTGCATATAGGTGCGGATCAAATCAATGATCCCCTCTACTCCAATTGACAAAGGCATAATTTCACCTATCTATCCAAAAGGAGTGGGCGGGTTGAACACCTGATCGCATTGCTCTCGTTAAGGCCAATCGGATAACTTCAGTTAATCTTTGGGGGGCTCTTCCCGAAAGCTGGATCGCGTTTCTTCCCTGTTGGGCTTGAGTAATTGCATAGGGAACCTTTGTTCCATATACGATCTGATTTGGGCGGGCTATTCTGATTGAATCAGCGCTTCCCGCTGGATTGGCCAAACTGTTAACCAACCTACCAGAGAGTTCAAGGATTGAAGTCCCTGGATATTTAACGGGGTTGCGAGCGTGCGCTTTCTTCTTCCACTTCAGATATTCAGGAGTAAGGCGCCTAAATGGCTTCCCCGCTGATCGCCCTTCTGATCCAAAGTTTTCAATGACTTCTTCCTCCAAGATAGCAAACATCTCAGGAGCGATCGGGCGAATATCAGAAATAGAGCGCTTCCCAAGATCAAGGCGCCTATTAATTTCAACCTGGCCAAAAGCTTCAAATCTGAGATCAACCCAACCCATCTTAAAATTCAGTGGTTAGAGTGATGTCAGGTCCAATATCTGATCCAGGATTATCCAAAAGATAGGTACTGATCAGGGTGTAATCATGCGGGGTATAATCTGAAGTGATGCCGCTGTTCACCAAAATCATAGGATTGGCGGGAATGTTGGCCGCTGGATCTCCAGTGATCCGCTTGAAGGCGTTCATTGCATTTTGTCCAAGTTCCATGAAGTATGAAGAAACTTCACCCCCATAAGAATTGGAGTTTCCCGCTGTTGACGCTTTAGCCACTTTGGAAGCCACCAACCTTGAACCAATATTTCCAAGGAGCTTTAAAGCAATTGTCCCCGCTCCTGTAATTGGAACGGTGAAACCCATGGCCGCCAATTCACTGTTCATCATTGCTTCAACTTCAACAATGAATTGTGAAACTTGAGAATCAGTGGGTTTTGTATTGGAGTCAAAACCCCCCGTATAGGTTGGAACGTAACCCTGAATAGCCGCCGCTGTTATGTAGTCGCCATCAGTTACCGCCACCCAAAACCTCAATTCTTGAATTCAAAGATTTAATTGCAGATTTACGTTTTTTCCCCGTCTCTTCAGCTTTGAGAAGTGACTGAAGAAGATCAAGATCATCCAAGGCTTCAATCTTAATCTTCAACTCAATCACTGTTTCATCTAATAGGGCAAGATCAGGTTGAGAATTTGGGGGCGTGTGGTCGCTTGATCCTTCAACGCCATCATCAAAATAATAGCCGTGGCTTAACATCAATTCCCGATCCTCTTTTACAAGATCGTTCAATGGTGTTCCATGTTCAAAGTGGCCGGCGGCTGAAGATAATTTTCCTCTTATTCTCAACACTGATCGTTTCCCCATCTAGATAATTGAATTAGCTCACCGCAGTTGTCACATGATAACCAGTGATAGAACTTACTTGAGTGATCTTAGAAAGATCACGCACTCTATGCCAATCGCCATGGCGATCATTGTCATACCAACGATCAACATAAAGACCCGCAGTTCCCGCGCCGCGTGGAAGGAATCGGTAACAGAAATAAGGAGCGAAGACCTGATCAACTCCCATCACATCACCGCGTCCACGGCTCATTAACTCAGGAGGCATATACAATAAGCACATGCTGGTATTTGTCCAAATATGAGAAGCGGTGATCGCTTGGCCAAAGTTGGCGCTGTTGTATGAAGCCTTACCAACATAGATCCGATCCAAGCCCAACATATTGGCAAGAGATTCAAGATTTACGTTTTGGTTCCACTCAATGCCGCCGCCTCGCATATTGCCACCAAATCCATTAACAGCGCTTTCGGCAACTTTGGATCCAAAGATAGCAACATTGGGAGTTAGGCCACTTTCCTTTTGAACCTTGAAAATCCACTCTTGGAATTTTGCAACAGGTTGAACGCCGGTTGCGTCCAAGCGAGCCGCGGCGCCTAATGTTTCACGAAGAGCCGCATCATAATTGGCTCCAGTGAATAAAGTGGTAGCGGCATCACGTTCACGCCGGATTAAGCAATTTTGAAGAAGGCGACGGATCTTAACCGCGCGCACATCAACACTCGCATATTTTTGGCGCTCTTGTGGAACCAGGAGTTTTTGGGCGTGCTCCTCAAAAGTCACTTGGCTTAATGAAGAATCATAAGAAGATATGATTTGAGTTGCTGCACCTGGAGCGCGGTATGATTTGGATGGATCAGTTGAATCAGCATCACCAAACAATTCACGACGATCAAAAGTGACGTACTCACCGCGCCAAGAGCCACTTTCTGATTCTTCAGCGTTAACACTTGTGGGGGGTGCTACAAGATCAGCAATAAAGTTGCTGTCTTGATTCATGTAAGCAATGGCCTTTGAGGCCAATGGACGATCTGAAAAAGGGGCTGAATATGCCATTGTTAAATCCTCTTATTTATGACCAATATTAACTAAAACACGCACAACATCATTAAGAGCATCAGCGGTTTCAAGCGCTTGGCCTAAAATAATATCAGTTGCGCCGGCTGTTTCGATCGCCTTGCCGTTGGCATCAGAGATCAGAAAAGCACCCGCGGGAAAAGCGGCGCCGGCCATTACATAGGCAACACCACTAACACAAGTGGCAAGTTGATGGCCACTGGTTGCGCTATCGGGCGCATTCTCATTTAATACACCAATACAAACATCAGTTGCAGCGGTGGAGTTAACAAGTTTCCCCGTGGAAAACTTCATAATCAGATATCGGGAAGCGCTCAGATCTTCCCCGTTCTCAAAAGTAAGTACTGTTGAATTGGACATGATTAACCTCTTTTAATTCCTAAAGTCATACCGCGTTTATAAACATTATAGGCTCCTGGATTGGACGCCTCAAAATCAGTTTCAGATTTGCCGCCTTCAAACCATTTCGCCAATTCCTCTGAAGCGGCGCCAAACTCTTCAACAGTTGGCAATCCCTCAGATGTATAAGTTGGGCTTGCTTCTCCAGTGATGCCAACGCTTGAAACGAGATCCTCAAATTTACCAGCCTCATACAAGAGAGCATCAGCCAATTCTTGATCTTGCTTATAAAGCTTGATGAAAACATCTTTCTTGGCGGGAAGGATTCTATGGGATTTCAGCGCGGCTTCAAAAGCCTTCTCTGCGCGCATTGATTCCAATTCAACCTTGAAGGCTTGGAATTGCTCAAAATCAGATCGCTCTAAAATTACTTTGTTGGCGGCTGTTGATTCCATTTCAATCTGCTTCTTGGCAAGGGCTTCAATATGCTTAAGCACATCAAGAACAGACATTTCAGGAGCAAGCCCCAACAGATCGCGCAGTTTACGAAGTTCAATCACTTCATCTTTGGAAGCATGTCCCTCTTCCCGCGCCAATTCTTCTGTTTTGTCTTTTGGGTCCATTTCCTTATCCTCTTGATAGAATTCTTCTTTGGCCATTTTTGTTTTGTCCTCAAATAAACCATTTAACGCTAATATTGCAGGATCATTGGTCAGAGTAGCTCCAACCAGTTGGGCTTTCTCTTTACCTTGAAAAACTACTTCACTTGATACATAGCGAAATTCCCGATCGGCGATCTTCTGTTTCGCTTTATCAGTCCAGTCAACCAACGCCCAAAGCTCTTGATCATCCTCTCGTGTTTCAAGAGCATGTATCCAGCCGCTTGCAATTCTATCTTCAATTGATTGGACGCGCTTGGCGCCGTTATGAAGATAATCAAACCGTCGATAATTTTGCGGGTTGGTTTCTAGGTGCTTTAGATATTGGGTTGCTGCGCTCTTGATATGATCAGTAGTGATTTCAACATCACGATCGGGAACGGATCCAGCCTTCAAGACTTGAACCCAAAACAAGGGGCGTCCATCTTCAGTTTTTAATCCTGAATCTTTACCGCCAACAGATGTTTCAAATAAACCAAGAAACACAACACACCTAAAGTCATTTAGAAGAATTATAGATAATCAGCATCTTGTCAAGAGCGCACGCGTTCATCATCAAAGATATAGATGATCATACACCTACAAAGATCCTTCCCTTCGCAGATAGAAAGAGGGGGTCTAAATTCTTGGGTTTGCTGAAAAGTTAACCCTGTTGATGTAGGGCTATTGGGATCTCCTGGTTCACCATAAAGACGATCTGTTTCCCTACATGGATCGCAAGTTCTCGCATCCAAGATAGCTGAATAAAATGCTACTCTAACAGCCTCTTCTTTGATCGCAGTTTCTCCAGCGATCGCGCGTCCACTTGAAAAGCTCAAAATCCCCGCCGCATTTCCACGGCTCCTTAAAGTCTTTTGAGATAGGTTATCCAATGGAGCTTTAAGATCTGCTTCATTGAAAACACCACTTTGAGCTTGAAGAAGCGCAGTGTTGGCGCCGGTATTTTTCACCCGCTGTTCAACCCAAAGAGCGGCTTGCATTGAAGCACCCGCCAATAGCTGATCAGGATCCAAGGTTTCTGTTGTGGGGATTTCTCCAAAATCGGCTGATACATTAGCAGTTCCCGTTAAGAATGCTCCGGGTAAGGCGGCCAATTCATCATCCTTCTTTGTCAATTCATCATTGGTGGCTTGAAAATGAACGGGGCGATCTTCTTCCACTTCAACAGGGATCTCTTTGACTTGCCTAACCATTTCTTCACCAACTGAAGCATATCCAGCCGCCAAGGATTCTTTGAGCGGTTCCCTTAATTCCTTGGCCAGTCTACTCGCGCCACGCGGTTTCAATTTCATGATCCCTTCAATGTCTTTGGCTTCAATCAGTGGCTTCACTCGCTTGATGTAATCATCAATCATTTTGGCTTGGGCTACTTCCATGCGAGCCCCTACTTTGGCCCCAACTTGATTTTGCGTTTTCTCTATGTTCTCAAAAGCACAAAACTTTTCATGAGTGGTAAGGGGGCGCCAATATTTCCCCGCTGTTTTGTCTTCAAGATGATGATGATGATCAGGATTATCGCAACAGTGGTTTTCTAAATCCTCTTCTTGCTGAAGCCCTTCAAACTCTTTTTTTTTAACCGCTGGTTCAATGCTGATGGAGTAGCCGTTTTCTCTCAACCACTTTTCCACCCGTTCAACGCTCCAATCATCAGCCGTTTTAAATCTCAATGATTGAACCTCTGTTGAGCCATCTTCTTTGATCCCCATGATCATATCAACGCCACTGGGGAAGTCTTTGGGATGAAATCTTCTAAATGACTTGTATTGATCTGGATTGGTTTGGCGTGCGGCGTGCTCATTGGGAAAAGGAAATCCATGGGTGGGTTTCTCTTGACTCTCAAAATTTGAAGCGCCGGCCAACATAAGATCAACTGAGTCTTCATCAAGCCCAAGAAGATAAACCAACATAGCCCGCGCCGCGGCGGGGGTGATCATTCCCATATAGGCTTCATTGATGATTTGTTTGGCCGCAACAATTTGAGTTCCATCCAAGATCGGATCGGGCTTCACTGTTACATCAATTTCCTCTTCAGCGATTGAAGGAAGTTTTAATTTGTTCCTTAAATGGATTTCATCATCTCGTGTGGGTTTAATGATTCCACTTTGGGCGGCTGTATTTAGCGCGGTGATCATCTCCACCGCATCACGTTCACCAACAGAAGAGCAAACCAATTTAGGATAGCTCTCAACATTGGGAAAGTTGAAATCAACCAGTTGCTTAATCACTGATGGATAACCATCTGTTCCATCACTCAAGATTTCAGAGATCTGATCAGTGATAGCTGATAGGGATTGGGCAAGAAATGAAGCTTGCTCTTTCCCTAGTGACTGGGTTCCCGTTTCCCTACCAGTCATTAGGAAATTGGTCAAAGTAGACATCACAATTTCATAAGCTGTTTCTTTGAGAAAGATAGAAGGATCCATTCCACTCTTTGGAGAATATGAATCCAGGGTGACTGAATCGGGAAGAACAACACGCCCCTTATCATTGGCGCGTAATGATTGAAGCGCTTTCGCCACTTGAGTTTTGAAACTGCTAAAAGAGGTTTCCCGAATAGTTGCGATCGGTGTTGGAACAGCCCAACGCTCCAACCCAATGCCCCAAAGCTTCCACGCTTTTCTTCTGATGAAGTAGGGGCGATAAGCGGCGCGGATAGATGATCTTCCTTCAAAGTTTTGGCCCGCTTGCTGATAAGTGAGCCTCACCATTTTCCACGCGGGTATCATTCGGTTCAATGGTGTCCCCGCTTGATCAACCTGGATGATTCCAACGAGGCGTTCACTTAAATCATTGGAGACGATCCAGCGATCAACAGTCCATGGCATACGGGGCGCCAAGTGATCAAGAGTTATATGCTGATAGTAAGGATCCGCTGGATCATCAATGACTTTGTAGATCCGTTCAAAGAGCATGAAACCAAAAGTCAAATAATCAAGGGCTTGTTCAAGCCATCCCCGCCATGAATCTCGATTGTGTTTAAATAATGCGGCGTGGATAAAATCAGCTATCTCTCTGTTTCTTTCTGGATCTCCTTCTTCTCCTGGTTCCACTTGCCAAGTGGCTGATAAAATAGGAAGCTTCATGGCCCGTTCCACCGCGGCGATCACTGAGTCTTCCCGCCGCATGCGATCCGCTATCCCATGATCTCCACCAATCCCGCGCCAATTCTTTGGGCTCAAATCAGGATTATATTCTGATTCAATATCACCACTCCAGAAAGGCGTTCCACTGATTCCAAGATTGATTTCATAGGGTTCAGGATCTTGGGGGGCATTTTCAACAGGTGCGGTGTAAGTAAATGAAGGATTCATTCCATTAATATCTTTGGTGCTCATTTAGAAATCCATATCCAACACTCCTGAAAATTCAGGAGCTTCATTATTTATATCATCTATATCCCAATCCTGAAGGCGTTGGCTTTGAGCTAATCGCCAAGCCCCTTCCAAAGCGTCCAATCCATCATCCATTTCATTCGGCTTCCCTTGATAACCAATCGCTTGATCTCTTAACTCAATATGTTGGCCATCAGAAGAAAAGCGCAACCGCCCAAATTCTACTTCACCACTCAAGGATTTGATCCTTGTTACCTTGGCGATCTGGTTGTGCCCTTGCAACATTGGAACGGCTGATCTTGGAAGACGCAGTTCATTCACTCGATTTTGAAATATAGGAATTAGAAACTCCTGTTGGCCGGCGTCTTCAATGGCGTGATAATCGGGCGTCCACTTTTGCCAAATCTCCAGATAATCATTCACCAACTTCATTGGGCGCCTTCTTTCCATTGACGCTTCCCGAATCCATCCAACCCCCCGCACATCAAGATCCAAAACAACAATTGCACTTAAATCAGATCTTGCATTTCTCCCTAGTGATGGATCGCAGTAAATCACTCTTTGAACTTCTGATCTTGGAGGCGCTGGTAGCATCCACTTCAAGATCCATGATTCTTCGAAGAGTCTCACACCACCCCCCAAAGGATCAAGAAGATACTGACTTGAAAAGGCGCGGCTTCCAATGGCTCGCTTTCTCCTGAGTAGTTGATCTTTGTTCCAAACCTGAGGAAGCAAGGCGCGCCCCGTTCCATCAAAGCACGGTAATTTTAACCGAATCCATTGGGGCCAAGATTCTGGTTTTGTGATGATCTCAGAAATCAGATCATAGTCATTGAAGGGGGTTCCCGTAATAGCAAACCGCGCGGCGGGTTGGAAGGCGGCGCTAAATGCTGATCTCACTGTTGACTTAACGCGGGCTGTTATTTCTGGGTTATCTGCTTCCATGTCCTTCATGGGATCATCAATCCATCCAAGATCGGGGCGTCTTCCTAAATCAACCAATCCCCTAACGTTCATTTCCCCGCCGTTAATTCCACGCACTGAGATCCGGCGCCTATGTTTGGATTCTGAACCGCCAACATAAAAGGCGAAATCCTCCACTTGCCAAAGCCCAACTTCTTCTCTTTTGGCGTGATGCTTTGAAGCCATCAACTTCCAATCTTTAACCAAGAGGGCTGTTCCCGATTTGTCTTTTGTCAGAGGTCCAAGCCCCGTGATCATTAAGCGCAGATCGCGAGATAATTGTTTATAGAGTGTTCCCGCAGTGGCTAAAACCGCATAATCAGATCCCCATTGAGCGGCGGGGTGGTTCTTCCTTAACTGACACCAAAGAACAGCAATCATTAAAATGGAAGTTGTCTTTCCATGGCCGCGGGGAAGCATCAAGCCAAAGTGATGCGGATCATTTTCTCCAGCGTTTACAACATCTTCAAACTTTTGGATCGCTATGATTTGGCCAGTTGAATATCGAAGGGGTTGGCCATCAGCCCCCATGAAGTAAGTTTCACCAAAGGCTTTGAGAGATGATGCGGTGATAGCTCTTCGAATTGTTGACGCCTTCAACATCTTGGATCACTCTTCATCAATTATGAAATAATCATCATTGGGCGCACTGGATGAAGTGGCCAACTTGCTTAACTCCTTGGCCAACTGATCCAAATCAAGATCTTCATTGGTGACTTCTGAAGCGGGGGCAACTTCCCCAACTTTGGTGTATCCATGTCTTCTTTCCAAGGTCCAAGCCGCTGATTGCCAATTTCCTCCTTGGGCTGATTTCATGATCACCGCAAGAGCAACTTGGGCGTGATGTGCTTCAGCCGCTTTTATTTCCTCCAAAAATTCAGCTTTACCAGCAACACCCGCCCGTCCCTCAGCCATCCATTTAAAGAAAGTGGCTTGGCTTACTCTTCCCGCGGCGGCGGCCAATTTGTAAGTTGATCCCAACTGGATCGCCTTCAAAATGCGGCGCCTTGTTTCTTCAGTGAATTTGGGTTTCCTTGCCATTTTCTTATTCATCCTTTGAACGTGAAACAGAGGTATAGCGAGCCCTTATAATATCGCAGTATTTGGGCTCTTTCTCTATCACGATCAAAGAGCAATCAAGATTAGCCATCCCGATCAATGTTGAACCGCTACCCCCAAAGGGTTCAATGATGTTGGATCCAGGTGGTGAAATTAACGTTCCCAACCACTTCATTAATTTGGAGGGTTTAACTGTTGGGTGAAAATTCTTAACAGTGGTTGCTGTTCTTCCCGCGCCGGCTCTTGGGTTATTCATTCCCGCTGATCCTTCTTTTCTGTTAACGGCTTGGGCTCCACTTATTGAATCCAGATCCTCGCAACCGGCTTCTTTCTCAGATCGGGCGGGCTTGGGGCAAACATAAATATTAGCGGGCCATCTTCCTTGAACAGGTCGGGGGCTTCCTTTTCCACTTGGACCTTGGGCGGCTGAATTTTGAAAACCAATTGATCCTTTCCATCCACCCTCGTTTTCATTGGGGCCAGGCCAAGCGGGATCGCCTCTTTGAATTCTGGTAGCGTCAATATTCAAAGCACCCACCCCCCATCGTCTGATATTTTCAATCACGGTTCCATCAAGCGGCTTTCTGATTAAGACGGCGGGTTCAATGGATGGCTTTAAGGCGGTTCCCCATCCATTCCAAGTTTTGGCTTCTTCTGTTGCGGGGGCTGTTAGCTGATTGGCTTTTTCAAAGTCTCCCGCTGGTAGGTGCGTTTTTCTTTGGCGTGGATTCCAAGAATTAAGATTTTTCGTTCCTATGATCTCTCTTTCTGCGCCGGCGTCTTTGTCAAAGGCTTTGGAGATATTCAAGCTCTTGGGGAATCCTTGCCATTGAAGCCAACCAATTTGATCACGCACTTCAAAACCCGCATCTTCAAGGATTGAAGTTAAGCGGTGAATTGTACGTGTTGCGGCAAACAAGATCCCGTGCGCTCCTGGTTTCAAGATCCTGAAAAGCTCCTTGGCGAAATCTTCACCTGGTACAGAGCAATCCCACTGTTTCCCCATGAAGCCGATCCCATATGGGGGATCAGTGACACAACCATCAATTGAATTATCTTCAAAGGATCGCATCACTTCAACACAATCACCGCAGTGAAGAATATGATTATCCAAATTAACAATTTCCCCAACTCGAGTTTTGGCGGGGATCTCTTCTGGTATTTCATCCAGCGCTTCATTTTCCCCTTCATCTACCAAAGGAAGATCGGGTTCATTGTCTCCTAATATCTCTTGAAGCTCTTCTTCACTGAAGCCCAGGTTATCCAGATCAAGCCCGTTTTCATTCATTGAGAAGATCACTTCATTCAATTTGGATTCATCCCATTGGGCGATCTCTCCAATCTTATTATCAGCCAACGCCAAAAGCCGCGCTTGATCAGCAGTGAGATCCAACAGCCTAACGGGAACCTGTTCATATCCCAACTTAAGCGCCGCTTGGAATCTTGTATGGCCCGCAATGATCATGTGATCTTCTTGGCGGGCTACAATTGGTGAAGCAAACCCAAAGCGAGTGATCGAATCAGCAACCGCTTCAACGGCTGAAGAATTAAGACGTGGATTATCCGCCCAAGGTTTTAGCTGATCAACATCAAGCCAAACCGCGGCGGGATTTTGAATATTAGTTTCCATTTTCTATTTCTTCTAGTTCTATAGATTGAATTTTAATTGGTTGATCTTTCCAAAACTGAGAAGCTTTTTTGGGGTTTCCTTTATAAAAAACCAGAATATTTTGGTGGGTTTTACCAATTTTGCGAGATGCTTTAAAAGCTCTTCCACAGCGAAATTGAACGCTAACCATTGGAAGGATTCCAATAATTTCATTATAAAAATGCAATCCTGCTTCAATAAACGCATCAATGGTTTGAGAAACAAAATTAAAATAATCCCCGTTTTTAGTGCGAAATTCTCCCACAACAAAGACGGCAAACCGATCTTCATTTAAACGATTACAAGCTTTTTGAATTATACTAAAATAATTTTGAATAAATAGATCTGGGGGTTGGTTTGATATATCTTCAACTTGATCGCTATAAATCTCCAATGATCCATAAGGTGGGCAACTAAAGACCAGATCCACCTTTTCAGAAGAGGATTCTAATGTTTTGTTGCTATCCCCTTCAATCCAAATTGGCTGTGGCTTCCACCCCCACTTTTTCTCTGAAATAGCCGCTTGATCTTCATTCGCTTTAACTTGCTGTTTCCGTAATTCATGGCCGATATATTGATAACCCAACGCAGCAGCCACTAATCCACGCACTGATCCTCCAGCAAAAGGATCTAAAATCTTTCCATGTTCAATATTAAACCACTGATAAATAATCTCACACAAAACAGGATCAAATACTGATCCGCCTTTGTTTTTATCCCAAAGGCCTGCCTTCTTAATTAAGGCTCCAGCACAAGATGTATAATCTTCTATATCTTCTCTTCCCAAATAGGATTTAAAGCCAAACTGTTTCCAGTAGCGTTTTCTTTCCATCCAATTAGGCTTGTTGGCATCAAGAACGGATAATGGAGGCAGTCCAAATTTTGTGGTTAACGCCCCACTTTCTCCTGTCTTTTCCCATTCTCCATTGTCTCCTAAGATCTCTTGAAGTTCTTCTTCACTGAATCCAAGGTTATCCAGATCAAGCCCGTCTTCATTCATTGAGAAGATCACTTCATTCAACTTGGCTTCATCCCATTGGGCGATCTCTCCAATCTTGTTATCAGCCAACGCCAAGAGGCGCGCTTGATCAGCAGTGAGATCCAACAGCCTAACGGGGACTTGTTCATATCCCAACTTAAGCGCCGCTTGGAATCTTGTATGACCTGCAATGATCATGTGATCTTCTTGGCGGGCTACAATTGGAGACGAAAACCCAAAGCGGGTTATGGAATCAGCAACCGCTTCAACGGCGGAAGAATTGAGACGTGGATTATCCGCCCAAGGTTTTAGCTGATCAACATCAAGCCAAACCGCGGCGGCTTCTTCTTTTGTATTCATGGTGTTTCCCTCGTTTTGATTCTATTGAAGTTGATTTACTTTAGCAAGTGGCGCCCCAATCTAACCGGCGTAAAACCACCCGCACAAAAGGGGATTCATCAACGGCGGCTGTTAGACTGATCCAACTGACTTGAACTATTTGAGAATCATCTCTAATGATCTTGGATTTGGTGATCGCATCCATCACCAATTTCAAGACGTTATCCCCATCAGGTTTGGCGGGGCGCCAACAGCGCACTTTTAATTTCCACTCTTCAGCGGGAATATATCTTGGGCGTGATTTTGGGCGCGGGTGAACAATTGTTAATTGTAATTTCAATGGCCCTTCATCATAGACACCATTGGCTTGAAACCTGATTTGGTTGGAGATCAAGATCTGATAATCAAGAGTAGGTTTTGGTGTATAGGTCCAAGTTCGCCCCTTTTTATAAATCACGCGGGGGCGCTCTTTTGGGCGGGGCTTCCCTGGTATGACTAAGGACAACAGAAGATTTGGATCCGCTTGCATTAACTTGGCCAGTCCAAAGTTTCTGTTGCGGGTGCGATCTCCACATAATCATCAAAGAGATCATGGGGGCTTGGAGCCCCCTCCAACTTTTGGGGCATGTTCTCCCGATAGGTGAGTTTGTAGTCAGTGGCGCGGGGATCATCAGCATCCACGGGGGGCCAAGCTTTTCCATTTCGCATAGCCCATTTATAGGCCAATTGATTCAAATAAGAAGCTGTTTTTCCAAAGCGCTTGGCTAGTGAAGCCCAACTTGATCCCTTTAAATAATAGTAAGTCCAATAAACCCTTTCTCCTCTTTCCAAGTGGCGGCGCCTTCTTGGGGGTGGGGGTTGAAATTTCCAACACATTTCACACCTCCAAATTTCTGCGGGTGAATTTGAAGCCGCGGGAACGCGGGATCACAGGAAGAGGAATGGGGGCCAGTGCGCCAAGAGGTAACAGCCCCAATGATTCCCCAAGGTTGATCATGGCGTTGAAATATTGAGCTTCCCTTTTGAAATGCTGAAGCCTTCCACGGATCATCAATTCATCTTGCGCTTCATCAGCGCGGGTTTTCAAGATCGTGATGTATTCAATATGTTTATCTGATTGGCTGATCCATGTTTTCACGGCTAAATCCACGGGGGCAAAATTGGCTTTGAACGCGGCGCCGGCGTTACAGGTGCAACGAGTCAACGCATAAATCCAGCGGTTTGGGTGAAGCTCGCTTTGGGTTGAAACCCCTACCATTCCACTTTCTCCGCAGATGAAGCAGTTATCATAATTTCTGTTTAATTTATCCATGGGTGATCCTGAGTTGTTGGTTTTGTTGTGTTGTGATTTGAAGCAGTTCTTTGGGCGAAGAGGTTTCAAGGCTTTGTTTGGCGACGGCTACAAAAGAGCGCTCCATAGCTGAAGAATCAAAGCTGTTTTCACTCCTCATTTTCTTCTTGATTCCACGCCATCCACCAACGGCGTCAAGAGCCGCTCTTATTGGTGCGGGCATTCCTCCTGGATAGGCTTGGGCGATCTTCTGATCCCAAGCGGCCAATTGCTGATTGGCTGATAATTGAGATCCATAATATCCAGGTAGGCTTTTAATGATGGCCTTCAATTTGTGGAATTCACCCTCAACATTGAATTTGGTGGAGTGGTGCTCTTTCCAAACCTTGATCAAATCTGAAGTGCGGGGCCACCACCCGCCACTTCCTTTGGCGCCTTCAACCCAAAGAGTAACAGCCGCCAAATATTGATCTGCGGTGAAGTGAGGTTTCAACGCCATCTCATAATTCTTGACGCTGAAATGATAGCGCTCTCTTGGGAGCGGGAATTTAAACATACAACCGATCAAGCGCACAAATCCCGCTTGAACCACGTCTTCATTTAGTTGATTATCCATCTTGGCTGATCCTCCTTTGATGGGTTTTGAGTAGTTGAAATATATTGATCTTGTATCATGTCAAGAATATCTGCGCTCGCATTGGGGCGCCGATTGGATTGGGTGGGCATTACTGACGGCGCGGGGCTATCAGCCAAGATCCAGTAATCCTCTAATTTATTCTTGATAATGGTGTCTATCTGAGGCCACTCAGTTCGAAGCCATTGGGCTTTTGGGTGGGCTGATGATTTGAGCCAATCAGCATAACGGCGCCAATTCTCAAAGCCTCCAACATGTTTGATGGCCAGTCCAATAGTGCGCTTTCTCTTGGCCCCTAATTTTCGCTTATGGCCATTTCCATCATAATTCTTGATGATGCTCCAAGCGTCTTTGATTTCTTCCTCGCTAAATGAACTATATGTTTTGATCTTAATATTAGATCTTAAAGTAGATAT